>Ga0208462_1000058_pt1 | contig 149352 bp, 121 predicted proteins | sample AD_SCU001_MetaG_FD_184452 | JGI IMG/M metagenome (GOLD analysis project Ga0208462, IMG submission 184452) | Active sludge microbial communities of municipal wastewater-treating anaerobic digesters from China - AD_SCU001_MetaG (SPAdes) (version 2) | ecosystem: Engineered > Bioreactor >...
TGAAGAATGAACAATTAAGAGAAGAGCTCAAGAGTAGATTGTCAGAAAACAATCTGATATGTGTAAAGCCCAAAAAAGAGTTCAGAAAAGCTGTTAAAAGTTTACAAAGTAAAAAAGTGATAGTAAACAAAAGACAGATTAAGCGAGGGATATATAGTGTAAAAATAGTAGAGAACAAAATAAGTGATTTCAGGACGTGGTTGAGTAGATTTCACGGAGTGGCTACGAAGTACTTGCAGAGCTATCTGATGTGGTTTGTGATAATGAATAAGTACCTAAAAGAGTTGATAGATCCTAATATTGGCAGACTACTGAACCTGTCATCGCACGACAGATGGGCGTGGGACAAATATAGAGAGATAGTTAGTCAGAGATATAAATAAAATACTTTAAAGTATAACAAAAATTTGATTCTCTCCCACTACCTCTTTTAATCTTCCCCTACTCCACTTTTCTTAGATAAAGTTTTTTAAATTAAACAATTATTAAACCAGAACTGCTTTAATGTATTTTTGACATTCAAACTAGTAAAAATGATTATTAATAAAATGATAATATTTATTAGTTGTTTTTGTTTGTCATAATATCTAAAATCACATTATCTATTTCTTGCATACCTTTTGTCCCAATTATTGTAAGGTTGTTGATAGTCTTTTCTAAGTCATTATCTATTATGCCTTCATGATGTGATACTACTTTATTTTCTATAGCCATTAGAGCTGACAAAGCTGCTGTATAGATGCTAGTAGCTATTTTTAATGAACAGCTGGGTTTTGCTCCATCACATATCATCCCTGTTATAGAGGCTATCATATTTTTAGCAGAAGAAGAAATTTGAGATTTACTGCCTCCTAATAAATAAGTAATGCCACAGCAGGCACCAGTAGAAGCTACTACACAGCCACATAGAGGTGATAATTTGCCAATTTTTTGTTTTATATAAATAACCATCAAATTACTTAAAGTGAGTGCTCGCACCAATTGATCTTCGCTAGATGATAAGTATTGAGCAAAAAGTGTAACTGGTAGGGTAGCAGCTATGCCTTGGTTGCCACTACCAGCTGTGCTCATCACTGGCACCATAGCTCCATCCATTCTTAGATCACATGCTCCAGCAGTAGAAGAGATTATATCATTTAGTATATTTTCACCTATTATTTTATTTGCTATTTCACTAGAAAGTATTTTTGCGATTTGATGACCATAATCTCCATTTTTTGAGATTATTGATGCATTTTTATTCATGTCTGCAGCATCTAATATAAATTCTAGTTCTTCTATGGGAGTTTCAGTAGTAAATTCGAAAATTTTATCATAGTCTAAATCTATTTTAAAACTATTATCTTCATTTCGTATATAATCTTGTTGATAAATAATTTGATTATTTTTTGCCAAAAAAGTAAAATTATCATGTGCTCCTCGTATAATAGCAATAGACTTATTATCTTTAGTATGGCAATGAACTTCTATATACAAGTTATCTGGACAATTTTCTTTTAGAGAAATATTAATTTTATCATCTTCGATAAATCTTTTACCATATTCCACATCTCGCATAGTTACATCTTTTAATACTTCGAGTTTATAGGCAGATTTACCTATCGTGGCTCCTAATGCGATAGCTATTGGCAAACCTATCATTCCAGTGCCAGGTATTCCTACACCCATAGCATTTTTAATAATATTTTTACTTAAAAAAACATCTATTTTTTCAGGAATGTCTCCTAATGTCTCACGTGCTTTTGCTACACAAAGAGCTACAGCTATTGGTTCTGTACATCCTATTGCAGGTACTATTTCTCTGTGCATTAGATTAATTATCTCTTGTCTTTGCGTTAAATCTAACATATAATGGAATTAATTATTGCAAAAATAACAAGGAAAAACGAAAATTAACGAATAAATTATTCTCTAATTACTGTATATTCATTTTCATTAATAATTTTCACAATTTTAGAAGCTTTATGAGAAGAATTATTTTCATTGCGTAAAGGGACGATATAATCAACTGCCATTTTAATAACTGCATCTATATTTTCAAAGTTTATAGGGGAAGGATTACCAGATGTATTAGCAGATGTAGAAACTATTGGTGCTTTTAAGAGATTGATAACTTCTTTGCAAAAATTATTTCTAACTAATCTGACTGCTATCGTATTATCTTCATTTATCAGAATGCCAGGTAAATCTACTGGATCAGGATAAATTATTGTTACAGGCTTATCACTTTTGTTTTCTATTTTAAAAGCTAATGAAGGTATATTTTTAACAAATTTTTTTAACATATCAAAAGATGAAACTAAAATAATAAAATTTTTATTATCAGGTCTATGCTTTATTTTAATAATTTTTTGAATAGCCTTTTCATCTAAAGCATTGCAGCTGAGTCCCCAAATGGTATCTGTAGGGCATAAAATCACCTTACCTTGTTTTAAAAAATTTACAGTTTCTATTACATCTTTATTGTACATCGGATTTTAATTGTTTTACAGGTTCTAATAATTGCTCTATATTAAAACTATTTCCACAAATAAATAAATTTTTAGGACATTTCGAATAACCATGTTTACCACAAGGACGACATAATAGCTCTATATTGGGCTCTATAATAAAAAATTTATCACTCAATGGAGTGAAGCCAAACGATGGGACAGTAGAGCAAAAAATAGTTGCTATTGGCGCATTAATAGAAGAAGCCAAATGTGTAATAGCACTATCATTAGAATAAGTGATAAATGAATGTTTTATTACATATAAAGTTTCTAATAAAGATAATTTACCAACAAAATCATAAATATGTTCATTATTCTGAAATTCTTTAAAAAATAATTTATTTTTATTTATATCCTCTTTACCACCTAAAACTGCCACATTATAGCCTAAATTAATTAAACTTTCACATAGGTCTACCCATCTCCATATAACCATTTGTTTCGTATTCCAAAGAGAAAATGGAGAGATACAAATATATGGATTTTGTGGTAAATCAATTTTAATATTTTCAGGAATGTAAAGTTGTGGACGTCTAATTGAGTCTTTATTATTTACAATGTTTTGTATTAATATTAAATTCCTATCAACTTCATGCTTTTGATTCCACAAATGCTCATAAGTCTCATTGGCAAATAAGCAAGACAATGTACTTTGCTTAAAAGTAATTTTTTTATTACTATGCATACACCACATTAAAAAACCAGTAGATAAATATCGCTGAAAATTTATTACTGCAGTGAAATTATATTTTCTTAGTTGAAATATTAAATGCCACAGATGTTTGTATTTTCTATTTTTTTTATTCCAAATAAAAACTTTTGAAATAAATGGATGATTATCAAAAAGCTCTTCTGCTCTAGTATTAATTAAAATAAATATTTCTGCATCGGGATCATATCTATGAATAGACTCTATAACTGGTGTGATAAGTACCACGTCTCCTATACTTGCTGTTTGAATAAGTAGATATCTGTCCTTGGTTTTATGCATGAGAAATATATTATTAGAAAATGATAAAATACTAATTTTTACTTAATTTATAAAGATCATCTATAGCAGTAATCATCTTACTCCAAGATAAAATATTAGCTAAGGTTTTCTGTGCTTGTAGCCATCTTTTCACTTGGTTTTTGTCTTCTGGTTTATCACTAAAAAAAGTAGTTATAGCTTTAGATATTTCAGTAGCCTCACTAGTAATTATAAAATCTGTGTCACAGCATTTATTAGATAAAATATCTAAAATATCGGTATCTGTAGTAATGAAAGGTTTATTATAACGAAGTGCAATACGAGTGATACCACTTTGTTTAACAAGTTTATATGGCATTACTATCAAATCTGCTGCTGAAAAAAATATGGGGACCTCATTATCTGGAATATATCTATCATAAATATAAACTCTATCCTCTAAATTTAGCCTTTTAATCATATCGATAAATATATCTTTAGATTGAAAAAAATCTCCTGCTATAATTAAATGTATAGAAGGGTCTGTATCTGGTAAAGCATGCAACAACAAATCTAGGCCTTTATATTCTTTCACCTGGCCAAAAAACAAAATATATTTAATATTGATCTCATTTTCATTAATAATAATTTTCTCAGGAAGTTTAAGTTTTTTAAGTGCTTGTTCTCTAGGTATAAGTTCTCCATAATGATCATATAATGGATGATGTACTATCAAGTAATGTTTGTTAATGTTAAGTTCATTAAACTCATCTGCTACTTTTTCTGATAAAAAAATGAAAGCGTCGATATATTTGGCGAAATATTTAAAAGATTTTTTCTGGCTAAATTTATGTTTACCGTAAATACTATTTACGATAGCTAAAGTTACTATATCTTTATTATTTTTCTTAAGGTATCTAGCTATTTGGCCATAAATAATACCTAAAAAAGCAACCCAATATTGAAAAATAACAATATCTGGATTTCTAGATGATATAAGTTTAGCAGTGAAACGCCAAGTAAAAGGGTTCCATGACTTAAGAAAATTATGTATTTTTAATTTATATTTATTAAAGAATTCCTCTATTTCAGCTTTATCAGTAATTTTTTCGTCTTTTCGGAAAATAATATATGGATACAATCTTTTAAAACCGAAAATTTCAACATCTTTGCCTGCTTTTTGCAGTTCTATAGCCAATCTATTTTTCAAAGCTGCCATGCCACCTTTAAACGGGAATGCTAGACCTACCATAGCTACCCGTTGCCAATCTTTACTCATAACCTTTGACTCTCTCCTTCTACAATATTTAGTTCTTCTTTAATATCATAATTATTTTTATCTGGGCTATTCCTTTGTATCAGCTCTGCTAAAAAGCCACCTATGAAAAGCATAGTTCCGATAATCATAAACAAAATGCCTAAATAGAACAGTGGTCTTTCTGTCATTTTATATTGCTGATATAGTATCTTTGCTATTGCCAAATATAGAGCAATGATAAATCCAATAATAAATACAACTATTCCGATTGTGCCAAAAAAGTGCATAGGTCTTTTGCCAAATTTGGTCACAAAATTTATTGTAAGCAAGTCTAAAGGTCCGCGTATGAAACGTGACATACCAAATTTAGTAGTTCCATATTTACGGGGATAATGATGTACTACTTTCTCTCCTATTTTATTAAAACCAGCCCATTTAGCCATAATAGGAATATATCTATGCATTTCTCCATAAACATCTACGCTTTTCACTACATCATGTTTATATGCTTTTAGTCCACAATTAAAATCATGTAATTTAATGCCAGAGACTACACGTGTTCCCCAATTAAAAATTTTTGTAGGTAATGTTTTGGATAGAGGATCATATCTTTTCTTTTTCCATCCAGACACTAAATCATAATCCTGTTCCATTATCATTTTATAAAGTTCTGGAATTTCATCTGGGCTATCTTGTAGATCTGCATCCATTGTGATGACTACATCGCCTTTAGCTTTTTGAAATCCTACATGCAGGGCAGCAGATTTACCAAAATTACGTCTAAATCTGATTGCCTTTATATCGTTATTATTTGTTGATAATTTTTTAATCTCATCCCACGACCCATCTGTACTACCATCATCTACAAAAATAATCTCATAACTGAAATTATTTTCTTTCATTACCCTTCTGATCCATTCAGTGAGCTCTGGTAATGATTCTTTTTCATTATATAATGGTATTACTACTGATATATCCATAGTATTTGTTTATTTTTTGTAAAATTAGATATTTATAAAATTACATATTTTCATTAATAGCAGGATGTTTTTTAACAATTCCAGCTAATATCAAAGATAAAATGGCAGATTCTATCAAATATGTAAATGCGGCACCCAATTGGTATTTAAATGAAAAGGCTTGAGAAAATGTTTCAGGAGTAATATAAGATTGAAATTGCTCTGGTATCATTTCTTTTTGCATCTCTATGTTTATCATTACTGTATTTAGCATATTATTTAAATAATTAGGGTCTAATACATAATATATTAATAATTTAACAAGTAAAAATATTAATAAACTAAAGAAAGAAATAATAAAGCTTAATAAAAATGCATTTAAATAGCTTATATGTCCTTCTCCGAACTCTATACGTGCTTTGTTGATAGCTTTTATACTAAAAAATATAATAGCAAAGGCTTGAATAATAAATGTTATAGTATTTAACATTAAAATATTGCCACCAAATATCCACATTAGTAACAAATATACAACCATTATAGCTGCTGCAAATAATGTATATTTTGATGCATGATTTAATAATTCTTTCGTTTTCATTTTTTATTGCAAAATTATTATAATTTAATCAATTATGATAAATAACTTTTTATAGTATGTTATTTAAAATAGCAAAAAGCTGAAATATAATTTACAAATAAGTATTTTTTGAAAACTATTGATATAAAAACAATGCTTTCTATTAAATTTCTACATATCTATTTAATTAATAATCAATTTCTCGAATATGAACTTTTTGAGATTTAATTAAATTTATTTTTTGTGTTTTATTTACAAGTGAAGAATGTACATCAACTACATAAATGCTACTTGCCAAACCATAGGTGGGTATTACAAACTGTTCTATGCTATTCTCTACAGTGCCAGACTGGAAATAAATTAATTCACCCAATAAATTAAAAACTTTTATTTCATATGGCTCACCTTCTGTAGCAGTGAAATTAATTAAAATATTATTAAAAATATCTGTATTTATGGTTACCCAAGATTCATCAGTTGCAGCATTACAAATTATAGATTGAATACCTAAAATTTCTTTATCGCCACTATAATCAAACTGAGTCAATCTATAGTATAAGGCAGCACCATTACTATCATAGTTATCTGCCCACGAATATGTCGATATTTCATTACTATTACCTGCACCTTGTATATATGCTACAGGTTCCCAAGAGATGCCATCAGAGCTACGTTCTACTAAATAATAATCACAATTAATTTCTGAAGCTGTTTCCCATTTGAGAGCAACATATTTCCCCACACAATAAACATTAAAATACAATAATGTTACTGGCAAAGGATGTGATTTATCTACTAATATCCAAGTATAGAAACCACCTTTATATGCAGTAGGTGGCACAACACCTGTTACTCTATTATTAGTAGCATCGGCTGTTCCTAGAGCTGTAGAGTATCCTTGAAAAACATCGAAAGCATCTGGTACCCAACTGTAGGTACCTGGTGAAGCATATGGATCTTGTCCCCATAATTGTGCTGATAGATTAGTCTCAGTAATAGTATTGGGAGAAGCTATTTCATTATCTTGATATTTAAAAGATAAAGTAGCATCTGGAAGAGTAGCCCATCCATCTTTTCTCAAAATCCAATATCTATCTACTACATAATCTGATCCATTAGTGCCATTTATATTTAAATCTTCAACTGCGGGTGCAACAGTAGGAAGAGGAAGATTATCTGCACCTGTTCCTCGTGTACTAGCTATTAATGTACCTGGTGAGCTACCAGCTGTTTTTATGGTATAAACAAAATCTATTCTACCTTCTTTCCAAAATGGAATAGTATATGTACCTGTACTATCGTTTATTTTCCAAGCTACTCTATTTAGATCCCCCTCTGAAACTATACCTCCATCACTAGTAGCTACAATTCCAGTAGGATTTGGTTGATTTACAAATAAAGTAACATTATTTTTAAGTGTAATTTTAGCATCTTTTAAATATAAAAGTCTATCTTGACTTTTCAAAACAAAGCTAAATATCGAAAATATAACAATAAAAAATATAATTTTTAATTTCATACTCAAAATTATTTATACAAAAATATAAAAAATTTTTTAATAATACTTTAATTTTTCAATATTTTATATTCCTGATTTTCATCATTTTTTATTTGTTCAAATTCATTTTGCATTTTAATAACATCAAACATTATTTCTATACTATTATCATTTAATAATTTCAAAGAATTACTTAATTTATTGATCAAGACTAAAGAGCTCTCGATAACTTCGTCGTTATAATTATTCTCTATATTAGCCCAAATATCTATTAAATGATTACAAGAAATCTGACAACCTAGATTACCATTATCATAAGATAATTCTAATTTTAAAGCATTAGAATTTGATAAATTATTAAATTTTGATATAATTAATTTAAGAGTTTCATAGACTGCTAAATAAATATTTTCATATATTTCATCTGGTAAATTATTTTGTTGAAAGAATCTATTTAGATAATCATCTAAAACTGCTATGAAATCATTATTTTTTATGTATAAAGGGTCAATTTTTCTCATAATTAACATTATTAAAATATTCTTGAATTTTTTTACGATAGTACAAATTAAAGTTTAAATTATTGCGGTTCATCGATTCAAAATTATTATTTTTTATAACATTATACTGAAAATTTTTAATAAGGTTACTATTATAATCATTTTTAGCTGTTTCACTTTTACGTAAATTATCAGTCTCTTGCTGTTGTTCTGCTTTTTCAGCTTCTAGCATACGTATTTCTATTTGTTTTTGTCTTTTTATAGTTTCATAAGTTAGATTTTTATTATAGAGATCTTTTTCTGTTTTTTCCATATCCTCTATCATTTGTTGAACGAAAGAAGCATTTTTTAGATTACCTTCTTTGCTCATTTGCTCTTTGATTTGCTGCATAGCACGTCTAATAGCTTCTTGCTGAGCGGCCATTTTAGCTAGAGCCTCACTAATTTCTTTTCCTTGTTTTTTACCATTTTGCATTTCTTTTTGCAGAGCTTCCATTTGTTTATTTAGGTCTTGTTGTAGCTGTTTTAGAGTTTTCATACTAGGTTTGCTATCATTAGAATTGCCTGTATTTTTAGGATTATTGCATTTCATAGCTCCATCGCTATTCATTTGAGACATGCTATTCTGCTGTTCCATTTGTTGCAATACATCTGATAGAAAGAGTGCAAGATTATTGAGTGAGGTCATCAAGTTTTGTTGATTAATAGCTGCTGGACCAAAAGTCCAATTATTAAGGTTATTAATAGCTTTTTTGCTTTCTTTTTCTATTTTGTTAATTTCATCAAAAATAAAATTAGAAACCATAGGTTGACGCTTGCCAATCATATAGAGACTATCTTTAGTACGTTTCATTACTTCTTGCAGTTCATATTGTTTCCTTACATAATCCTGATAATTTGATAAACGAGGATTCTGCATATAAAGATTTTTAATTAAATTTTCTTGTTCAAAAGAAGCTAAAAGTACATTTTTTAGTAATTGTCTAAGAGCTGTAGCATCTTCTGCATTTTCTTCTTGCAGTTGTTTTTCTAAATTCTGTTCTAATTTGTTAGCTAAATCATTCAATTGCTGGCTAGTATTTTTTTGATTTTCATTAGCTTTTTTTTGATTATTTTTTTGTAGATTTTGTTCAGCTTGTTGAACTTCATTATTAATAGTTTGCTCTTCAGATTCTATATTTTCCATATTAAAAGGTTCGCTGAGTTTTTCATTTTCTTTTAACAAACTGTCATATTTCTCGAACTGTTTTTCTAATATTTGTTTTAGTTCATTTTGTTTAGTTAATTCGTCTAAATCTTGTTTTTTAGATAATTCATCAAATTGTTTACTTAAATCCTTAAATTCATCGAAAGTTTCTCTAAGATTTTTTTCTATATCTAAGCGTTTCAGTAGATCTATTTGTCTGTCTAGCATTTTATTTAACTCTTCATTCTGAGATTTAAACTCCTCGATATCCTCAGATTTTAACTCATTATTTTCCATTAATTTTTGTAAATTTTCTAAATATTCATTTAGTTCATCTAGATTAATAGATTTAACGAGTTCATCTATTTGTTGAATTTTTTCATAAATTTCTAAATTTTCGTCATAAGAAGGCGAAAGTTGCAAATTTTGTTCTAAATTTTGCAATTCATTTATAATATCATTTTGTTTTTTTATTAAATTTTCCCATTTTTGTTTTTGTTCATAATTAAATTTACGTTCTAGTTTCCATTGATTTTCTAAGTGTTTCAATTCATTTTTAATATCATTTAGTTCTTTTTGTATATTAGAAAATTTAGAATTAGCAGCCTGCAATTGTTTAGATTGTTCTATTTGTATTTCTTCTTTTGTAGGTATTTTTATTTCATATTCACGCGATTTAGTAGCTTTAGGTCCGGCCATAGCATCATTATCATAAATTTCTAAATAAAAATGAATAATATCGTCAGGTTGTAGATTTAGAAATGAAAAATCTATATCAAAATTAAAATTTTGTATTAGATCATTATTTGAAATATTTATTGGTATTTTACCATTAATAGTGCTATCTTTACGTGTTAATTTATAAATGGCTAATAATTTAGTAAATCCATAATCATCAGAAATAGAGCCAGAAACATAATAATGCATTATAGAAAATGTATCTTTTTGTACTTGCACTAATATTTGCGGATAAGCATCAGGAATCTCTGTAATGTAAATATTTGTAGTATCTTGCAATGGGGATTGTATTGATTTAGTAATTATTTGTATACTTTCGTTTTTTAATATTTGTATTTGATAATCTAATTTATTTTTTACTGAGTATTTATTTAATTTATCACCATTAACTATTATCAGGCTATCAGCATCTTTCACATTAAATGAAAACATAATTTTAGTTCCACGTGGAACGCTATATGAAAAAATATTTACAAATTGTTCATTATTAATTTTTGTATAATTAGGATATATTATATTAGCTACTAGGCGATAAATAGTAGGTTTATTATAAACTTTAATTTCATATTTATCAGAGATCCAGTCCTCAGCGATAATTTGAAAAATTGTATTTTCAGAAATATTATCGAAAATATATTCGTATCTATTATTCAAAGTTTTTTTAGAAATAAATTGATTACCATTAGACAGTATATAAATATTTTTAGGTATTTTATCTCCAGTAATTTCGAAATTTAATACAAAAGATTTTCCAGACTCAGTATAAAAATTTGTATTTAAAATATTAACTCTAAAACCATAATCTTTAGGAAAAATTTTATTATAATTAGATATTCTAACTAAAGGATTAATAAATTGTTTAGGAAAAGTAAAAGATAAAGTAAAGAAAATAGCTAAAATGCTAATATTGCCAATAATCCATTTATAATATTCTTTAATATTAAGAAAATTTTTAATATTAATTTTAGAAAGTTCATTGCTGCGTCTAGATAATTCATTTAATAATAATTCATTTTTGTTAAGCTCATTTAGTTCAAATAATTCTAGAGCAGATAAAATCTTATCATCTGTATTAGAATAATTTCCTAGTAATAATGCGAAATCTTTATAAGATTTTTCTCTCAATAGTCCGAAATATCTTAAAACAGGTAATGCAATATAATATGAAAAGAATGTAGTTAAAGAAATAATCAATAATATCAGCAATATCAATCTAAAAGTTGAATTTAGCCAAAACAAGTTTTCTATTGTAGATAAAACAAATAATAAAGAAACAGAAAATAAAATAAACCAAAATAAGCCTTTAATAAGGTTATTAAGATAAAATTTTTTTGCAAATTTTTCTAAAATATTTATAATTTTATTATTGCTTGACCTTTCCATCGTTTAATAATTTTTGATTTAGCATTATTAAAATTCATAATATATTTAGATTGTGATAATGAATCTGAGATATTAAAAAACAAATTACCATTTATTAATAGTGAATCTTTTATATTAATTAATTGTAAACTTGCAGAGTCGAGATTACATAAGATCACATTTTGATAATTTAGATTTTTATTTATAGAATCGATAGAAATCAGAACAAATCTATATAGATATTCTGGAACACGAGCTGGAGATATTGTAATAATATTAGTATCTTTATTATTTAATAAAATAGAATCTATGTATAATTCTGTTTTAATATGACGAAATAGATTTTCAATTTTTAAACCAGCAGAGTAGTTATCAGAAATTAATTCTACATTTAGACTATCTGCTTTTAGTTTATTTATTTCTAAGATATTATTTTTTGAATTAGATTTTAGAATTACGACATTATTGTCATTGCTACCAGATTTAGAAAAATAAATTCCTAATATTATTAATATTCCAAATAAAAAAATTATTAGAATAATATAAAAGATATTTTTTTTCATTACAAATTCATTAATAATCTAACTTCACTATCGGTAAGGTAACGCCATGTTCCACGTGGAACATTTTTCTTAGTAAGTGGACCAAACATAGTTCTATCAAGCATTAATACTTTATAACCTAAAGATTCAAATATTCTTTTTACGATATGATATTGACCAGAATGTATTGATATACCTACATAATTATGCGGTTTATCTTCTATATAACTAATTTCATCTACATTTATTTTGTGTCCATCTATATATATACCATCAATTATTTTCTGTAAATCATTGATTTTTAGATTTTTATCTAATTTTACTTCATAAATTTTTAAAATATTTGACGAAGGATGAGTAAGCTTACGAGCTAGATCACCATCATTAGTAAATAATAAAATACCAGTAGTATTCCTATCTAATCTACCTACAGGATATACACGAAACTTCATATCACCTAATAGATTCATAACAGTTTTGCGATTTTGTGGATCTTTTGATGTAGTAATATAATCTTTTGGTTTGTTCATTAAAATATAAATCTTTTTCTCTGGCTTAATAGCTACATCTCCTATCATCACCTTATCTGATTCAGTAATTCTAGTACCTAATTGAGTAATAATTTTACCATTTACAGATACACTACCTGTAGAAATCAAATTATCTGCTTCTCTTCTAGAACAATAACCACAAATCGCAATATATCTATTCAATCTAATACCTTCATTTTTATGTTTATGTTCTTTCTTTAAAAATTTATCATCTAGAGATTTTTTTTCATAAGTTTTTTTCTCGTAAGATTTTTTATTATATGATTTATTTTCTGGAAATTTATCATCTAGAGATCCTTTGTTATAAGATTTTTTATTTGAAGATTTATCCTCTGAAAATTTTTTATCTGAAGATTTACTACCAAAAGTTTTTTTCCCGTAAGAATTTTTATTAAATGATTTATTTTCTGAATATTTATCATCTAAAGATCCTTTTTCATAAGATTTTTTATTTGAAGATTTATTCTTTGAAAATTTTTTATCTGAAGATTTACTACCAAAAGATTTTTTGCTATAAGATTTTTTGCTTTTCTTTATATCTTCTTGATTTTTTTTATATTCGCTCATAATTAAAATATTTCATAATTACAAAATTACATAAAAAAAGGGGAATAAAAATTCCCCTTTTCGTAATAAAAGTAAATATGAATTAAACAAGATTTAATCTACTAAATAGTTCTTTACGATACATACCACCAATAGGAATAACTTTCATTTTACCTTCGATAACTAAATCAGGATATTTAATACTGAAAATTTTATCTATACGTACAATATAGCTTCTATTCACACGAACGAAATCTTTAGCAGGTAATATACGTTGCATTTCTTTCATAGTAGAGTGAGTAGTATAAATATTATCAGCAGTATTGATAACAACGTAATCTTTTAGAGCTTCTACATAATATATATCAGAAAATTTTATACGATTTAGTCTGTAATCAGCACGAACGAAAATGCTATCGGAATCACTTTTTTCTATAACCATATTTTTTAGCATATCACGTTCTTTAATTAGCTCTTGATCTTCTTTATATTTATTAAGAGCTATCTCAATAGTAGCTATCACTTCATTTTCTTTAAATGGTTTCACGATATATCCATAAGGAACAGCTGATCTAGCTTTGTCAATAGTATTTTCATCAGCATAAGCAGTTAGAAATACAACTGGTGTATTAGATTTCTCTCTAATTACTTCAGCAGCTTGAATACCAGACATATCACCTTTTAACATAATATCCATTAGAATAATATCTGGTTCTAACTCATCAACAGCTTGTATAGCAGCTTCACCTGTAGGAAAAGAACCTACAACTTTATAACCAGCTTTTGTTAATACATTTTCGATGTCTTTTGCTATGATAGCTTCATCTTCTACGATTAAAACTTTTATCTTTGCCATAACTCAAATTTTTAAATTTTCGACAAAATTACATAATTTTAATATATAAACATAATTTTTAATTAATAAATAGACTAAAAACTAAATAATTTATATATCGTAATATGTTTTATAGACTAAAATAATATTTTTTTACATTAATTAAGTTTATTGAACAATAAATGGTAAAGAATATGAATCTTTATCAGTGATAATATTCAAAATATAAGTACCTCTATTATAATTAGAAATATTTAAAATATAAACATTTTGAAAGTTATTAACACTTTCATTTAAAATTAAATTACCTAAAATATCATAAATATTCAATATAAAAGAATTAACATTAGAATTTTCTAATTGTATATTTATATAATCAGTAGCAGGATTTGGATAAATATCAATATTATTTTGAGAAATGATATAAGTATTTATATCTGTACCACAAGCACCTCTTCCATTTATTTCAGTAGGATTAGAATTAATAGGATCTAACCAAGGTTTTAATTGTTTATTAGAAGTAGAGCCATTAGATGCCCAATGATAAGAAAATTTACCGTAATAATCTGCCTGATCAGTAGCATCACAATCGCTACTACCTCCTGTTAAAGTACCGATTATTCTACCATTACTATTAAATAAAGGAGAACCACTAGAACCACCTTCAGTAACACCATGTCCATTAGCAGTAGCTACCCAGCTAACAGACCAATGCGTAGTATATCCAGAAGATAAAGTATTTTGATAAGTACTTATTTTTTTTATATCTCCATTAGGATGATGTATACCTACTCCACTATTACTAACATTAGTAGATCTAGACCATCCATTGTAATATGGATTATAACTTGTAGGTACATTATTTTTAAATTTAACTAAATAAAAATCAGAACCTGTATTAGTAGAACCATACGTATCACAAGCTACTAATGTACAACCAGTAACAGTATGATTAGAATATTGAGGGCTTGTTCCTGAGCAAGATGTTGCTTCATAGTTGAAATAAAATACCCAATAATTCAAATCTGAGGTACTAGATTCGTAACCACAATGGTCTGCTGTTAGGAAATATGGTGTACAATCATTGTTTGTATTATTCACTAAAGACCCTGTGCATAAATAAACATAACTACCTGCACGTAATTCGATTTTAGCAACACCATTTTTTTGATTTGTCCATCCTGTACCTTCTGAACAAGCTACATTAACATTACAAGCTCCAGAAAATTTTTCATATAATACATCTCTATAAACATAACAAATTTCTCCTATATGAAAAAAAGATAAATTTGTTACATTATTTGGAATATTAAATTCTATTATCATTTCATCTCCTGGTAGAGCTTGTATAGCCAATACATTATCTTTATTATTTAATTCACTAGTATAAGCACCTAGTACTATAGATTTATCAGGATTATAAATAAATAATTTTACTCCACTTGGTATATTAAAATAATCAAATAAAGTATTCAATGCTTTAGCATCTTTAGATGTTACTTTTAATCTCCAGATCACATCACCATTAGGTAAATAATCATAAGTACCATAATTATTAGCATCAATATTTACAGTTTGTATGGCACCAATTCGCAATTTTTTGTCATATTTTATCATTTGTTCATCATCTTGCAATAATTTCTGTACATTAGGTGGGGTCACATCATAAACATCAATATTTTGTATATCTGATGTTTTATTTGTAAAACTCCAAGGTATATCAGGTGTACTTATTTGACCAAATAGTAAACATGATAAAGTAATTAAGACAAATAATAAATAAATTTTTTTCATATCGATAAATTTTTAAGATTATAATTTCAAAATTAAATAATTTTTTTAATAAAAAATTATTTTAACAACTTTTTGGTATATTTATATAGTGCTTTTATCTTGAGTAAATTTATAGCTGACGACTTGAAATCATTTTTTGTAGAATAAATTGTCTTTATGGTAATTTGTTTTTGGGCAATTCGTTGTATGGGCAATTCGTTGTATGGGCAATTCGTTTTTGGGCAATTCGTTGTAGGGGCAATTCATGAATTGCCCCTACAAGGTGATTTCTGGTAAATTAACAAATGATCTGCGATTATTTATATTTCAGGGCTAAAGCCCGCAGATTCTTCTTTTCTGTTCATAAAGTTTATAAACTCTTACACTACTAAACTTATAAATTCCTCAACTTTTAAACCTTTTACCCCATCACCCATCACTCATCACCCATCTACTCCTAACTCTTTCCCCTTTTAACCCTTTAAACTTTTAAACCCTTAAACCTTTTAACTTTCAACTTTATAAACTTTCTACTTAAAAAACTTATAATTTTTCATTGCTTATTCTAATGACATCACCTAGTCTATATAATACTTTATAAATCAAATAGCCTTGTTCATCAAATAATTTTTCCCATCCACTTCTTTCTCCAGCAACATCAAAAGATTCTATTAATTTAGTTTCTCTATTTTCATAAAAAGTATAATGTTTATTTATTGGCTTACCATCGAAATAGCGACCTTTATACAAAGTTTGTTTAGTATTATAATTTTTTATTTCATATTTACCATTTAGTATATCATTAGTAAAATATACTTCATATAATAAATTATTTACCTTATAAATCCATTTATCTGTTCTCTCATCATTAGATAACTTACCTTGTGCTATCACATCACCATTTATATCATACTCTATATATTCACCATTAGCTAAGCCATCTTCATATAAAATTTTTCTTTTAATATTACCATTCGGATAATAAAAGATATATTCTCCATCTAATAAACCATTTAGATATTCCATTTTTTCTATTACATTTCCTAGAGTATCATAAACAAGCCATTCACCAACTTTCAAATTATTTCTGTAGTTTCCAGATTCATATATATTTCCATTTTCATAAAAATAATACCATTTTCCTTGATATTTACCTTTCTCATCTATTATTCCTGTAGCTTCTAATATACCATCTCTGAAAATATAAGATGCTATTATTTTGCCATTAATATCATAATCTCTTCTAACTCCATCAGGTACATCATTATAATAACTTCCAATAGATTTAATATTCCCATTAGGATAATAGTCTCGCTTAATGTCATGTATCTTGACATCAGAAGTTACTATCATTGTATCTGCTTCATATCTTTGAATAGATTTTAATTCATTAGTTTTAATATCATAAGTTTTAGCTACACCATATTTTAATCCATTATTATAATATATTTCATGTTTTAGTTTTTTATTATTATCTATTTCTATCCATTTACCAGTTTTTTTATTATTTTCATCATATCTATTAATCGATTCTCTACTAAGTAAAAAACCATTTTTATAAGTATAAATCGTAATTATTCTATTATCTAGGGTATCATATTCATAACCCATACCATCAGGAACGCCATTTTTATAAGGTATAGATTTTATTAATTTTTTTGAATAAGTAAATGTATAACAAGTATCTACGAGAGTATCATTTTTATATTTACATTTAGTAAAATATTTTTCATAATATTTATAATAATCACCGTTTTTAATACCATTAATGTAATTAATTATTTGTGATAAACTACCATCTGTATTATAATATCTCCATGTACTATCCAATAAACCATTATTAAATTTTCCTTCAGATCTCAAATTTCCATTATTATGATAATTAATCCAATATCCATGAGGTTTTTCATTTTTTAAAAAACCAATACTACTTATATTTTTATTATCATAATAGTTAATTACTTTTTTGATACTATCTTGTGAATAAAGACAATTTATAAATAATAAAAATAAAACTAAAAAAGTACTAATTTTCATTAAAAAAATAATATAATTTTCAAAATTAATTAAATTTTTATTGATAAAATTAATTTTCAGCCATTTCCATCATTCTTAGAATAGGAATTTTAGCTTTTTGAATTATATCATCACTTAAAATGATTTCATTATTTTCTAAAGTTAGATTATTATATATTTTTTCTAAAGTATTCAATTTCATATACATACAATCATTGCAACTACAAGATTCATCAGCAGGAACTAAAATAAAATTTGTATTAGGTTTAATCTTTTTCATTTGATGAATAATGCCTGTCTCAGTAGCTATAATATATTTTTCATAATTAGTATTTTTAACATAGTCTAATAATGCAGATGTACTACCTATGAAATCACTCATTGCTAAAACCGTAGGAGAGCATTCTGGATGAGATATCACTGGAGCATCTGGATTTTGTTTTTTCAGATTAATGATTTGTTGAGCTTTTAACTGGTCATGTACATAGCAATGTCCATCCCATATTTGCATATTTCGTTTTGTTTTTTGCATAACATAATTACCCAAATTTTTATCAGGAGCGAAAAGTATGGTTTTATCTTCAGGTATTTTGCTAACAATTTTAACAGCATTACTACTAGTAACTATGACATCAGATAACATTTTAATCTCGATAGATGAATTAATGTAAGTAACAACGAAGGGATTATGATAAATATTTATCCAATTTTTAAATTCTTCAACTGGAGCAGCATCTACCAAAGAGCAACCTGCATCCATATCTGGTATGAAAACACGCTTAGATGGATTTAATACTTTAGCTGTTTCTGCCATAAATTTGACACCTGCTAAAATAATTATATCTGCATTAGTATTTTGAGCATATTTAGCTAAAGCATAGCTATCACCTACATAATCTGCTATATCTTGTATTTCTGGTATTTGATAATAATGTGCCAAAATTATAGCATTTTTTTCTTTCTTTAAATTTTTTATTTTTTCTTCAATACTTTTAATCATATTATATTCTCTTTTTTTAAATTTTAAAATTTATAATAATAATAATATTGTAAATATGTAGATAACTTTTTTACAAAATTAACTTTAAAAATTTATTATAATTTTATTTACATGTTTTCTACAATAAATTTAATGCTAAATTAGTGAATTTTATTAAAAAAAAATAAGTTATTAACAATTATCATTTTTTTGTTAATTTTGAAATTGTAAATAAAAGAAATTTTGTTTGCAGGATAAAAATGTAAATAACTTTTAATAAAATTAATCAAAAGTTTCATATGTTACAATCAAAAAAATGCTTATATATAAAAAATTTTTGTAAATAAAAAATGAAGTTATTAAAAGTTATCTACAAATTATCTAAAAGTTATTAAAATTTAAAATAGAAATTAATTTTAAAAAAAATAATAATTATGAAAATAGCAATTGGATCTGATCATGCTGGTTATGAAATGAAAGAATTTATAAAAAGTCAATTATCAGCAGAATATGAAATAGTAGATTGTGGCACTTATAGTAAAGAGCCAATAGATTATCCTGATTTTGCACATAAAGTAGCTGATTTAATAGTAAATGGAGAGGTGAAATATGGTATTCTGATGTGTGGCTCTGGTAATGGCGTAAATATAGTGGCTAATAAACACAAAGGAGTGAGATCAGTATATTGCTGGATGCCAGAGTTAGCAGAGCTTGGTCGCAAACATAATGATGCTAATGCTATAGCTCTACCAGCTAGATTTATTGCTAATGAATTAGCTCTAGAAATTGTAAAAAAATTTTTAACAACAGATTTTGAAGGTGGAAGACACGAGAGAAGGATTGGCAAGATAGAGTGAGACTGGGGAGACGAGATGACGAGGTGACGAGGAGACGAGGAGACTGGATGACAGGAAGATAGAGTGACGAGGAGACTGGGAGACGAGATGAAGAGGAGACTGTGGAGACTGGGGAGACGAGATGACTGGAAGACTGGAAGACTGGATGACGAGGAGACTGGGTGACTGGATGAAGAGGAGACAAAATGAGCAGTTTGCCTTTGTGATTAACTTTTTAACTTTACAAACTCTTAAACTTCTCAACTTATCAACTTCTCAACTTTTAAACTTTTTACTCCATCACTTATCACTTATCACTTATCTACTTTTAAACCCTTAAACCTTTTACACCATCACCCATCACCCATCACCCATCACTCATCAACTCCTCCACTTCTCAACTTTTAAACTTTTAACCCTTTAAATTTTTTACTCCATCACTCATCATCCATCACTCATCATCCATCACTTATCACTTATCACTCATCTACTTTTAAAACCTTCCACTCCTCAACTTCTCAACTTCTCAACTTTTAAACTTTTAACCCTTTAAATTTTTTGCTCCATCACTTATCACTTATCACTTATCACTTATCACTTTATAAACTTATAATTTTCATTTGTGTCCATCTGTGGATTAATAAAAATAAAAAAAGATAATACAGTAAAAAATAAATTATTTCATATAGCTGCATTTATTTATGTAAAAATATATTAAAAATAAAAAACTAGAAATTTTGTAATTTTGCAAAAATTTTAATAAATTACATAATTTAAAAAACTATGATAGATAAACTAAAAGAACTTTATAACAAGTTTAAAGAGATAGAGCTTAAACTCCAATCACCGGAAGTACTAAATGATATGCAGCAATATATTAAACTTAGCAAAGATTACAAAGATTTAGAGCCTATAGCAAAAGCATATATTGAGTATGACAACATTCTAAAAGGGATAGATGAAGCTAAAGATTTAATAAATAGTAGTGATATTGAGCTGAAAACAATTGCAAAAGAAGAATTATCTATTCTCGAAGATAAAAAATCTAAAATAGAAGAAGAAATAAAAATAATGTTGCTGCCAAATGATCCACAAGATACAAAAAATGCAATTGTAGAGATCAGAGGTGGCACGGGAGGTGACGAAGCAAGCATTTTCGCTGGCGATCTTTTTAGAATGTATAGCAGATATGCTGAGCAAAAAGGATGGAAATTAGAAATAGTAAATTATACTGAAGGAACATTAGGTGGTTTCAAAGAGATAATTTTTAACGTCATTGGATCTGATGCCTATGGGACATTGAAATTCGAATCTGGAGTACATAGAGTACAACGAATACCACTAACTGAATCACAAGGGAGAGTACATACCTCGGCAGCCTCAGTAGTTGTATTTCCTGAAGCAGATGAATTTGATGTGAAAATAGATGAAAAAGATATAAAAAAAGAAATCTTTTGTGCATCTGGACATGGTGGTCAATCTGTAAATACAACTTATTCTGCTGTTAGGCTCACACATATTCCTTCAGGCATTAGTGTTTCATGTCAAGATGAACGTAGCCAAACTCAAAATTTAGAAAAAGCTTATATATTACTTCGTTCTCGAATTTTTCAGCTAGAATATCAAAAATATTTAGATAACATTTCACATCAACGAAAAACAATGGTTTCCACAGGAGATCGTTCTGCTAAAATACGTACTTACAATTATCCACAAAATCGTGTTACAGATCATCGCATAGGGCTCACATTATATAATCTAACAGAAATAATGGAAGGCAATCTCGATGAGATAATAGATGCATTACGTGTAGCAGAAAATGCAGAAAAATTAAAGGCAGAAACAGAATAAAATAGCATTATGACCAAATATCAATTACAAAAACTCATCTATTCTAAAAAATCTGTTCTTTGTGTAGGATTAGATACAGACCTTAATAAAATACCTGAAACACTTGTGAGTAGCTATAGCACAAAAGCTATAGAAATTTTTAATAAAAAAGTGATAGATGCCACACTGCCATATACTATAGCATATAAAATAAATTTGGCTTTTTATGAAATATATGGAGCAGCAGGTTATGAAATGCTTGCTAATACTTTAGAATATATAAAATCTCTAAACGAACCAGTATTTTTAATCGCTGACGGTAAAAGAAATGATATTGGTAACACTGCTGAAAAATATGCAAAAGCATATCTCTCAAAACCATTAGACTTCGATGCTATCACTATTAATCCTTTGATGGGAAGGGATACCATAGAACCATTTCTACAATTTGATGATAAATGGATAATACCATTAGGGCTCACATCTAACCCTGGAGCTCAAGATTTTTTATTAACCAAAACTAATAATGATGAATATTTTTTTGAGAAAATAATGAAAACTCTAGCTAATGATATATCTAGTGAAAAAATGATGTTCGTTGTCGGAGCTACACAGCAATCACTTTTACAATATATTAGACGATTATTTCCAGATTACTTTTTTCTAATACCTGGAATAGGAGCACAGGGAGGGAATTTACAAGAAACTATGAAAAATACTTTATCTGCAGAAGGCAATATTTTAATAAATGTATCACGAGATATAATATATACAGACAATACTGCTGCTTTTCAACAAAAAATTGAATTAAAAGCTAAAGAGTACCAAGCAACTATGAAAAAATACATTGTTTAATTAAAAGGTATAATATAACTTTAAAATTTGTTTAAAAGATTATACTATCATTGCAAAACTAATAGAAATAAATGGTAATAAAAAGCTAAGTATAAAAACTAAAGATAAAAATTTAGCGAATAATTTTTGTTGAACATTTTTGAGTGGTACAAAAAGAACAATTGCTGAAGATACTAATGAGAGCCATAATATGGGATGAGTAACATATCTATTTGTAGTAACGTTGTAAACTCTACGTTGTGGATTAATAGAATAGCTAAAAATAACACCAAGAATCCTTGATTTTTTTAAAAAAATAGTTCCATTTTGCTCTAATAGATAAATGTCATTTAATGATAGTCTCTCAGCTAAGATTTGACTTTTACAAGCTTGGATAACAAAATTTTCTTCATCATTTTGTGGTTCTATGATATAAGCATTATTACATTCATGCCATTGTTTAGGCAGATAATAATCAAATAGGAATAAAATGCTTAAAATTAAAAATATTACATTTAACCAGGATGGGTAAAGAATTTTATTAATGGGTATATTGTTTAGTTCTTCTTCTTTTTTTCTAAATTCTTCATATCTCATTTGAGCATATTGATATGCTTGCCTTTTATATTCAGCTTCAGTATTTTGATGTATATATTGAGAATCTTTATTATTTATTAAAAATAAATATGCTTCAGTAATTTGAATAAATTTATCTGCAGAGCTCTCGCTAGTATTACTATCAGGATGGTAAATTTTTGCTAATTCTTTGTATTTTTTTTTAATATCATTTTCAGTAGCATTATTATTTAATGATAGTAATTTTAGTGCTTGCTGTCTATTCATAAAAATATGTAATATAAAAAAGTCTCACTAGATTATATATATTCACTTCCTTTTTCTATTAAAATATCTTGTACTATATTCCTTAGAGATTGCTCATCATTTTTATTTAATATTAAAAGCATATCATCATTTTCAACCACTATAAAATTATTTAAGCCTTCTATGACAACAAGTTTTTTATTAGCAGGCATTTGAATTAAGCAATTTTCTGAATTATAAATCATAACATTTTTGCCAATTATGCTGTTATTATTTTCATCTTTTGGTCTTTTTTCGTGGAGAGAAGCCCATGTTCCCAAATCATTCCAAGGGAATTCAGAAATTATAGTATACACATTATTTGCTTTTTCCATTATAGCATAATCAACAGATATTTTTTTAATATTTGAATAGATTTTTTCTATTTGTTGTTGTTCCTTATCTGTGTAGTACCAGGATAGATCACTCATGAAGGCATTATAAATTTCTGGTTCGTATTCTTTGAAGGCGTCAATAATTGTTTTTGCACTCCACACAAAAATACCAGCATTCCAGAGAAAATCACCACTTCTAATAAATGTTCGTGCTAATTCTATAGCTGGTTTTTCAGTAAAAGTTTTTACTTTACAAATTTTTTGACCTTTTTGGGGAATAAATTGAATATATCCAAAACCAGTATCAGGGCGAGTGGGCTTAATTCCTAAAGTCATCAATACATCATTATTTTTTACATATTCTATAGCTTGATTGATGGTATCTATGAAGGACTCTTCATCTTCAATTAAATGATCTGATGGTGCAAATATCAAAATGGCATCAGGATTATTCTTATAAATTTTAGCTGAAGCATATGCAACTGCTGGTGCAGTATTGCGCCTATCAGGTTCTATTATTATTTGCTCATCAGTTATCTCAGGTATTTGTTCCTTTAAAATATCTACATGCATTCTAGAAAGGACAAAACGTATATTTTCTTTCTTAACAACTTTGCAATATCTTTTATATGTACTTTGTATTAGCGTCTGCCCTGTAAATAAAATATCTAAAAATTGTTTAGGTTTATTCTCTCTACTCATTGGCCAAAAACGTACACCAGTACCACCAGACATTATAACGCAATATACATTCTCATTCATAATATTTTTTTACAAATTTACTCATTTTTGCTATCAATAAAAAAATTTATTGTTTTTAACTATAAATAAGTATATTTAATTTTTAGTTCTAATATTAATGACTATACATTTTAAAAAATAAAAATGATTTATTAAAAATAAATGGATCAGTTTTTGATATTAATAATTAAAAAATATATATGAGGAAATTTATCTTTTTAATTTTACTATCATTAGTATCCATAATATCTCTAAACTCTCAAATAATTTATTCTACTAATTACAAATATGATGCAGACATAGTAGTGTATGTAACAGATTATAAATATGATGCTGATTTGATAGTTTATAAATGTGATTATAAGTATGATGCTGAGGGTAATAATGGTTTATGGTATTTCACAGAATACAAATATGATGCTGATAAAGTAATATATTTTACAGATTATAAATATGATGCTGATTTAATTATATATTTTTCTAAAAACAAATATGATGCTAAATGGATGAATGCTGCTAAAAAGCACCTTTTATATTAATATTTTTAAAACATAAGGAAGATAATTAAAATAAGAAGTGTAAAAAGGTATTATAGAAATTTTTTATTGTTTAAAATTAAGTATTATTTAAATATTTCAACTTCATCAAACTAAAATACCGCTCCCACGCCCATCTATCGTGAGATGATAAGTTTAATAGTCTCCCAATGTCTGATTCTACCTTATCTTTTAAATACTTATTCATTACTACAAACCACATAAGGTAGTTCTGCAAATACTTTGTAGCTACTCCTCTAAATCTCATCATCCAAACTAAAAAATTAGTAATCTTTTTCTCTGCTACATTAACACTGTAAATTGCTAACCCTTTGGTTTTACGCCTAACTATTACCTTTTTGCTTGGTGATTCCATCACTGCTTGCTTGAACTCATCATTTGGCTTAAAACATATTAGATTATTTTCTGATACTCTACGCTTTAACTCTTCTTTTATCTGACAATTCTGAACCTTATTTTCTCCTGTGTGTTTGAAAAGCAAATTACCTTCTCTATCTGTCATAACTAATACAGCCACATTAGGATAAACAGTTTTCATAGCTTGCTCTTTTTCTTCTGGACTTTTGTACCTGCGTCCTTTTTCTGAATATTGCAGCAACAGTTCGTCTGCTTCTGTTATTCCAGAAAAGTTTATTCCTCCTTCTAACCCTTGGATAGCAGAGAGAATTTTGTGCCTCCATCTGAAACTTGTGGGTAGACTAATGCCAACTTCACTAGCACAAGCTCTGAGACTTTTACCTTCTAACATGCATTTTATGTAATCCACTAAAAGATAGTATTTATGTGAATAATAGACAAGTGATTTAGCAGTTTCTCGAAATTGATATTTACAATTTTTGCATTTATATACTTGTCTACCATTGTGAACACCTGCTTTGGTTACATATTCACACCTACATCGTGGACAAATGGGAGCTGTAGATAGAATCTTGATTCTCTGATAGTCTAATGCTGTCAATCTATTACTATTAAGGAATTCATAGAGGTTATCTAAGAATTCACGCTTACCTTCTTTGGTCAGAGCTAGTATTGCTGCTATGTTTTCAGCTGTATATTCCATAAAATTATATTTTTTACAAAATTAGTCAAAATATATAATACTTAATTTTAAACATTAATGTTATGTTTGTAGAGTATTTGAAAATTTTAAAAAAATTTTCAAATACTCTACAATTTTTATCACATCCTCTCATGTTCAACAACATCTCTGATCCTCTATCCACTTCCCCTATTATGATTATTTAATTGGGTTTAGATACCTATAGCTTTTTAGTTTCCACTTATTTAATCTATATTGGCAAGAAATTTTTAAAACACCTAATCCATATTTGACACTTCTTCGAAATGATATACTCGAAGCCTCAGTAAAATATTTCGTTGGGCAACTAATCTCGGCTATTCTATATCCAGCATTGAATATTTGAGCAATGATTTGATTATCAAAAATAAAATCGTCGCTATTAGCTTTATAATTGATGTTTTCTAGTACTTCTCTAGTATATGCTCTATAACCTGTGTGATACTCTGTGAGTTTTTCACCAAGCATAAGATTTTCTATTAAAGTCAATATTCGGTTAGCAATATATTTATACAATGGCATACCTCCTTTTAGAGCATCTCTACCTAGGATACGTGAGCCGAATATTACTGGATATAATCCATTAGCCAATACATATGCCATTGGCTCTATCAGCAATGGAGTATATTGATAATCGGGATGTACCATTATTATAATGTCTCCACCTAAAGATAAGGCTGTATCATAGCATGTTTTTTGATTTCCGCCGTATCCTTTATTTTTTTCATGTTTTATTATATGTTTTATTCCTAATTGTTTAGCAACTTCTACAGTATTATCATTGCTACAATCATCTACTATTACTATTTCATCTACTATATCATGTGGTATTTCATTATATGTTTGTATTAGTGTCTTCTCTGCGTTATATGCTGGCAAAACAACTATTATTTTTTTATTTTTTACCATAAATTATTAATAATTTTAAAAGTAAAATTAAAAAATTTTTTAATTAGTAACAAATGGATTATTAGTATTAGAAAAATCCGGAATAAATTGATCTACAGCTTCTAAATCTTGAATCCAACCACGATAGAACCCTAATTCTTCTGAGTAATTAATTACTTTAGCATATTCTTTTTCTGTAAGAGAATGTTGCAATTCTGGTGGAAGATCTAAATATTTTATAGGTGTATATTGTGACATTAATGATATCCAGATATTAGTGCCAAAATTATCATATAACAAATCAAGTACTTTTAGTGAATTCTCAATATTGCCTGGTAGTACTAGATGTCTTACAATAACTCCAGAAACAGCGAGTTCATTTTCGTCTGTAATTACATTCGTCCCTTTTTGATATATCATTTCTTTTATGGCATTCAGAGCATATTGTGGGTAATTTTTTGCATGTGAATATTTTTGTGCTATTTCTGGTAATGCATATTTGAAATCTGGGAGATAAACATCTATGCAATTTTTTAAGAGTCTAATCATAGCTGCTTTATCATAACCAGAACTATTGTATACAAATTTTAATTCTGGTCTCCATGATCTCAATTTTTCTGTTATCTCTGGCAGATATATAGCATAATGAGTTGGTGTCACCAAGCCTATATGATAAACTTCTGGAGGTAATAAATGCTTAATTTCGTCTACGAGTTGATCTACAGTATATTTTTTAGAATATTGATTGTTTATGCTAATTTGATAATTTTGGCAATAAATACAACGAAGATTACAATTAGAAAAAAATACATTCAAAATGCCATATTTACCACTTATAATTGGTTCTTCTCCTTTATGAATGACAATAGATGATATTTCTATTTCATCAGATGCTGAGCAGGTGCCTCTTCTATTATATCTATTGGCATTACATTGTCTAGGGCAAATATTACAATTAATAAAATATTTATTATCGTAAAACATCTACAAATTCATTATTAAAGATAGCCCAAAATAGAGGAGAATATCCTATCAAGTCATCTCCTTGCATTACTTTTAATCCAGGATTAACACCAATGACATATTTATTTATTGCAAGATTTGTAGTATCCCAGTACCATTGTTCCATAAATTTAATTCTTCCTATTTCATTAATGGAGACAGGAATATTTATCTCTTTATCAGTGCTATCTTCTATCCCCCTAGTGTAGAATAATTCTGAAATTTTCTCCTTAGGTATCAAATTATAAAAATAATCTAATACTGTAATTTTATTATTTTTAACAATATTAAATAAATCGGTAAAATATTTTTGTTTATCGCTTAGTGATATTTGATGATAATATGGAGAAGGATTGTCTACCAGAGGTATGATACATACATCATAGATCACCATAGGTTTATCAATATCTATTTTGTATTTTTTAGATGCAGTATTCAATTCTATACTGAAAATTTCTTTGCTGTTTATAGGCATCATAAAAGAATCTTTAATGGCTTTTAAAAAAGAAACCTTTTTTACAGTTTTATATATTTGGCCTGTTTTTTTATTATATTCCCATGATTCATCAAATCTAATAACATCCCAGAAATTTAAGATAAATTTTTCTAAATGATTATTTGGGGTATTGGTAAAAGAAGAATCTAAAAGTACTATTTTATTATTTATTTGCTCTAAAGAAATAATATTACCAGTGCTATCTATTACTTTATTTAGTTCTAAGGCTTTATATATAAAAGATAACACTTGCTGTCTATCTGTATATCCGAGATGATTAACAAAAGGCATATCATATTCTACTGGATGAATATATGCGTCATATATAATTTCTGATGTGAATACTTCATTATTTTTATTTTTACAAGAGGTAAATAATGTGAATAATAATGTGAAAATGACTATATATAATAAATTTAATTTTTTCATAACAATTATTTTTAATAAAATTTTAATCAAATACCAAGTCTTTTGGATACAGTGCTGATAATTTGAGCTTGTTCATCATCTTCAGTATTAGTTTGCAAAGTGTCTATATCTTCCTGCATGCCACTACCTATCACTATATCTACAACGCTACCTTTTTTGAGAAGAGTACCCCAGGGGATTTCTCTTCCATTTTGTTTGATGGCAATTACAGTTTGTCCTATGCTAGGTACTTGTTCTATTCTGCCAATTTGAAAACCATAGGCTTGCAATTGCAAAGTAGCAGCTCGCAAAGTAACATCTGTCAAGTCTGGCAAAGGTACTTTCTCATAAGAGTTGCTTACTACAGTTACATAAACCTTTCTGCCAGGCTTTACTTTCATCCCTGGCTCTGGATATTGATTTACTATAGTCAGTGGAGGTAAATCTTCATTAAAAATACTATCTATTACTATGATATCTACTTTTTCGTCTTGTATATCTTTTATTGATTTATTTGTATAATCTGCTAGTTCTATTTCTTTACCATGCCTTGTATAAATATTTAAAAAAACTTTAACAAGGAAAATAAAAACAATAAAGGTAACAAGCATCAAGCCTATGTGTGCCCAAAATGTTTTTGTCTTTAAATATTGCCAATTAGACATTTAATAAAATATTTTAAATATGCAAAATTAATTGATTTTTTTTAAAGGGACACAATCAATTATCATTAAATTGCTTATTTAATCTAATATTTGATACTTATTGTACGAATATTCCAAAAGAAATAAATTATTCATAATTTTGTAAAAAAAATGATACCTTTTTCGCCTCCTAGAATAGATGAAAAAAATATTGAAGCAGTTGTAGAAGTCCTGAAATCTGGATGGATAACTACTGGTCCTAAAGTTCAATTATTCGAGCAATTACTAACCGATTATCTAAATAATGGGCCAGTGCTATCAGTAAACTCTGCAACAGCAGGACTAGAATTGGCACTTAGGTGGTTTGGAGTGGGAGAAGGTGATGAAGTAATAGTACCAGCAATTACATATGCTGCTACTGCTAATGTAGTACTACATTGCGGAGCTAAACCAATTTTTGCTGATATATCATCCGCTGATTTTAATATTGATATTAATAAAATTAAACCATTAATTAATAATAAAACAAAGGTAATTATACCTGTGGATATTGCTGGACTGCCATGTGACTATACTAAACTTATGGATCTAATTGTAGAAATGCAATATTTGTTTACTCCATCAAATGATAAACAAAGTCAATTAGGTAGAATATTATTGTTATCAGACGCAGCACATAGTTTAGGTGCTATTTATAAAGATAAAAAGACTGGTAATTGGGGAGATATAGCAGTGTTTAGTTTTCATGCTGTCAAAAACCTCACTACTGCTGAGGGTGGCGCTATAGTAATTAACTTACCAAGCAATTTCGACAGAGATGCTATCTATAAAGAATTAAAAATCAAAGCTTTACATGGACAAACTAAAGATGCTTTATCTAAATTTCAAATAGGTAATTGGGAATATGATATTGTAGAAGCAGGTTACAAGTTTAATATGACAGACATTCAGGCAGCTATCGGCATAGTAGAGATACAAAGATATGATAATGATATGCTAGTAAAAAGACAAACTATTTTTGAGAAATATAATGACGCTTTTGCAGGTGATAGTAAATATATTTGTCCCATATACGAAGATAACATACGTAAATCTTCTTTTCACGTGTATCAATTAAGAATAAATGATTGTAACGAGCAGATGCGAAATGAAATTATTAAATCTATTGCAGAGAAGCAAGTAGCTACTAATGTTCATTTCAAACCATTGCCAATGATGACTTTATATAAAAATTTAGGATACCATATTTCTGATTATCCTGTGGCATATAATGAATATGCACACGAGATTTCGCTACCTGTATATTATGATTTATCTGACGAAATGCAAGATCAAGTAATAAATGCAGTCAAATTATCTGTTCATGAAATATGCAATTATTAAAAGAGCTTTAGATTTCTTCTTTTCAATAATATTTTTAATTATTTTAATACCTTTTTTTATTATTATTGCTCTATTGATAATCATCGATGATGGATTTCCAGTAATGTACAGACAAACAAGAGTAGGTAAAAATGGTATTCATTTTAAAATTTTAAAATTCAGAACAATGAAAAAAAATGCTGATACATTTGGCAAGCTAACTATTGGCGACAAAGATCCTCGTATTACTAAAATTGGATATGTTTTAAGGAAATATAAAATTGATGAATTACCACAACTTTGGAATATTGTAAAAGGAGAAATGAGTTTCATAGGACCTAGACCAGAAGTGCCAGAATATGTAGCATTGTATGATGCTGGGCAGAGAGATGTTTTGAAAGTACGTCCAGGATTATCTGATTACGCTTCTTTAGATTATATTAACGAAAATGAGATTTTATCTAAGTACTCAACCCCAGAGGAAGCATATATCAATATTGTTATGCCTCAAAAACTACAATTAAGCTTAAAATATATACACGACATGTCTCTAAAAACCGATTTTAGAATTACTATTAAAACTATTGCTAAAATCATCAAAAAAAATTGAATTCTTCTTAAAAAAAATTTAATATATTTAACTTTCACCCTTTGCATTAGCTTATATTTTATGTTTTTAATTTATAATTAATTAATTATAAATAATTAATTTTGATAAAAAATAAAACTATGTATCGAGACGAAGCATTAAACGAAGAGGAAAGTATAAGAGATGCCTTTAAGCCTAAAACATGGCAAGAAATTAAAACTAAAGATTCATGGGAGATCTTTCAAATAATGTCTGAGTTTGTTCAAGGATTTGATAAATTATCCTCTATTGGCCCCTGTGTTACAATATTTGGCTCTGCACGAGCTAAACCTGGCTCTAAACATTATAAATTAGCCGAAGAGATTGCATATTTATTAACTAAAAAAGGATTTGGTATCATAACTGGTGGTGGGCCAGGTATAATGGAGGCAGCTAACAAAGGAGCTCATTTCGCTGGTGGTAACTCTGTAGGTTTGAATATAGAGTTGCCTCATGAGCAGAAACCTAACGAATTTATTGACCCAGATAAATTAATTACTTTTAAACATTTCTTTAGTAGAAAAGTAATGTTCATCAAATATGCACAAGGATATATAGTGCTACCTGGAGGTTTTGGCACTTGTGATGAAATGTTTGAAGCTCTTACTTTGATACAAACTAGGAAATCCCTTCGATTCCCTATAGTATTGGTAGATAAATCATATTATAGTGGTTTGATAGATTGGATTAATAATACTTTACTGGCTAATGGTTATATTAGTGATGCTGATGTTAAACTTTTCACTCTTGTAGATACACCAGAAGAAGCAGTAGACGTCATTGATGATTTCTATCAAAAATATGATCTAAAACCTAATTTCTGATTTTTTTCTTGAATTTATGCCTCTTCCTTTAGATTTTTATACTCAATCTAATGTGATAAACATTGCTAAATCATTGATTGGGAAAGTTTTAATAACTAAAAAAGATGATATCTTGACCTCAGGTATTATAATTGAAACTGAAGCATATAATGGCATTAATGATAAAGCTTCACATGCTTTTGGGGGCAAAATAACAGCTAGAAATGAAGCTATGTACATGAATGGTGGTATAGCCTATGTCTATTTATGCTATGGTATACATCATTTATTTAATGTAGTAACAAATATAGACGGTATACCGGATGCTGTATTGATAAGAGCTATTTATCCACTTGAGGGGTTAGAAATCATGCAACAGCGCGCTAGTAAAAAGAAAATGAATGCTGATGGTGTAGGCCCAGGAAAATTATCAGCTATGTTGTCGATCACTACTGCAGACAATAAAAAAAGTCTAATAACATCAGATATCATCATTGATGATTATGGTATAAAAATTCCAGAAAATAAAATCATAATAACTACTCGTATTGGCGTGAAATATGCTGGCAATGACGCTCTATTACCTTATAGGTTTTTGATAGATAAGGAGACAATAAAAAATTATATAGAGTAATTCGTTTTTTTGAAATATATGTTTGATTAATAACATTTTAGATTGTTTCATAAAAATAAATATCTTGAATTATTAAATCTAATTTTTTACTATCATATAATTATTCAACCAATATTAACAATTTATTTATAAAATTTCTCCTTTTTTAATCTTTATAAATACCAAACATTATGAACGCATTTTTTGTATTTTAAACGCTAAATTCAATTATTCTTTTTTTTCATACACAGTGTATTAATTGTTTTTTAACGAATAATTAATTTTATATAAAATTAATTTTATTATTTAAAATATATTTGTTAATTTTGTAACAATGTTATTTAGTAAACACAATGAGAATCATTTTACCTTTTACCATCAATGAGTTATTTCAGGAAATCTGGCACTCATATCCTAAATCTTTAATTGACTTCTGTGCAAAGCTCATGCTAGAACCTTATGCTTTGAGTAAATCGCATATAGATGAATTAGAGATTTATTTTAAACAATCAGCTTCTGAGATTTATTCTTTCATTGTTACATGTTTCCCAGATTTATTAATTTCAGATATTAATTATGATGTGGTTATGTGCCAAGGGTGGAATTGCTATTTGAAATTTGGTAAAGATTTTTTAGATGAAGTTAATTATCAATTTCGAGATAGTAATGAAAAACCAATAATTAAATTTCATAAATGTGATGGGAAATGTTTTACTGATCAAATAGCAATTAATAATAATTCAGCTTTTTCTAAAGTATTGAACAATATTAAAGCAAAAATTATAAAACAATGAGTGCTATACAACTGCAAATAGGCTATAGTATTACTTCTCTGGAATTGCAATATAAGTGGGAAGGGCAATTTTTATCTTTACTTTCTAAAAATGAACATTTTATATTAAAAGATAAAAATACTGATATTCAAGCAAATGATAATGATATTATAATAGAAAGATGTCCCAATACTGGATTAAAAGGTTTTTTATATGCAGAGCCATTAGTGTGGATCAAGCATCCATTGAAGCGTACTTTGTATTTCAAAAATTTAGAACCTAATCAGCTACCGTGGATAATAGAATGTATTGTAAACTTAGATATTAGCAGTTTGACACCTTGGTTGCAACTCAACGATACAGGTGAAAGTTGGTCTCAGGTACCATCTATTTCTCAAATGCCATGGTATGATAAATTAGTACCATTTTTGACAGATTCTTTTTCTACTATCGATCTACTACAGGATCATACTGTCATTAATAACAGTAATATAGAATTTATTACTTCTATTTATAACAAAAAGAGTAGTGCAGAAGTGAAAAATTTAGTTTTTAATAGTAATTTAATAGGTAGAGGTTCTGGCACTTTGCCAATAGAGGTTAAATGGAGAGCTATAGATGAGCAGCTAGCTAATAAAAAATATTTAATTGTAAATGCTAATGAGTTTGGTCCAAGTAGTTTGAGTAATTATTTTTTATTACGTTATTATCCAAGTTTGATTTTAGAAGGAGTGATATCTACCTGTTATGCTCTGCATATCTCTAATGCTATAATAGCTATTCATCAGGAATATCTCGATGTTTATGAAGCTTTCGAAAAATTAATTTCTCATGCCAAGAGTCTTGGTCTTTTAGGTGATGACATTATGAATAGTGGTAACTCTTTGTCAATAGATGTGATGCTAACACCAGGTATGTTGATAACTGGAGAAGAGACCGCTCTCATTCACCTTTTAGAGTCACAAATGCCTTTCCCTACAAATAAACCACCATATCCTACCTCTAAAGGCATTTGGGGTTATCCTACTTTAGTGCATAATGTAGAAACTATTGCAAATATAGCTAAAATTATTCGTAATAATATTTCTTTAGAAAGTTTGGCTCCTATATCTAAACAAGGGACTAAAATAGTTACTCTTTGTGGCGAAATAGATCGTTATGGCATTTATGAAATATCAATGGATACTAGCATAGAAGATGTTATTTTTAAAATAGGTGGTGGACTAAAAAATCAAATTGATATTAAAGGATTTCATATTGGTGGAATTACTGGGAGGTTTTTTGGATTAAATAATTTAGAAAAATCTCTGTATGATATTGAAAAAGAAACCAATTATTTGGGTACGTCTACTATTTTTGCTTTCTCAGATAATCAATGCGTTGTACAGTTGCTACAGCATATTGCTGAAATATTAACTGAGCAAAGCTGTGGTAAATGTATCCCTTGTTTATATGGATCTAGAGTGTGGTCTGAGCTTGTTAATTATTTATCTCAAGCTAATAATCCGCAAATTCCCCATTTCGCTTTATATAGATTAAAAACTATTTTGTCTTTTAATAAATTAGATAAAACTGTAACTGAATCTTCATTGTGTGCATTGGGCAAAAGTCTTTCTCAACCTTTTATTTCTGCTTATGCTGCTTTCAGAGAAGAAATAGAAGAACATATTTTTGACAAATATTGTAGATCTTTTAAATGCGTAGGTTTGAGATCATATGTGATAAATGAGGATTTGTGCACTGGTTGTGGCCTTTGTTTAGTAGAATGTCCCGTAAATGCTATCATCGAAAAAAGAATAAATTTATTTGTGATCATAGATGGTAAATGTGTAGGGTGTGGACGTTGTGAAAATATTTGTAAATTCTCAGCTATAAATTTAAAAAAATGAAAATTAATATTATCGTAAATGACCAAGAATACAAAATAGAATCTGGTACTAATTTATTAAATGCTTTATTATCATTAGGATATGATATTCCCCATCTTTGCTATTTAGAGAATGTATCTCCTAACTATGCTTGTAGACTGTGTGTAGTAGAGATAGAGGGTTTTAATAAACCTATACAGGCTTGCACTATCAATGTTAATAATCCTTTAAAAATTTATACTCATTCTCCCAAATTGATTGACATTCGTAGAAATGTACTAGAATTGATCTTGTCACAGCATTCTTTGGAGTGTAATACTTGTCAAAAATCTGTAAAATGTAGTTTGCTAAATTATGCTTTGCAATATGGCGTTAATGAAATGATATGGAGGTTTATACCTACTACAGCAAAAGAAAAAGATGTTTCTAACCCTGTAATAGCTAAAAATATTAACAAATGCATCTCTTGTGGTATTTGTGTGAAAATATGTAATGAAATGATGCATTGCGACATTTTTAATCATGCATTTATTGGTACTAAAAAAACTATTATTTCTACTATGGGCAAACCAATTAATTTAACAAATTGCTTTCATTGTGGACAATGTTCTTATCATTGCCCTACAAGTGCTTTGTATGAAAAATCTTATCTCGATGCTGTTAATATTCTACCTAAAGAAACTACATTGATTTTTGATCCAGCAGCTGCTTATAGTTTAATGTCTCAAATAAATACTAATTTTACTAAAACTCCAGTTTTGTCATTTATAAATTTATGCCAATTTTTAGGATTTAAAAATTTAATTAATTTGGGCGAATTTATAGATGCTAAACTATATATGGATTATTTAGCAGTAAAAAATCTAAAGGCTCCAGTTATTTCTAATTTATGTCCAGCAAGCTTAGAATATCTTAAACAAAAATTTCCAGAGCTATCTGAGTATATTAGCCAGACGTCTGCACCATTAGATGCAGCTATCAAATTAGCTGGTAGTGATAATCCTATACTTATATTGTCTAATTGCTCTGCTTATAAAAATGAAATTTTTCAAAATTATAGCAGTTTAACTTATAATATTACTGTTTCTAATGTTAGAGATTTTTTAACATTTTTACTTCGTAATGGATATACTCTAGAACAGTTAAATGATCTAATGCCAAATGTTAAATCAAAAAATAATTATTCATATTCTATTGGTGGACTTTATGCAGATATTTCTATGTATAATTTATTAAAAATTATAGCTAATGAATCTAAAATGCAACTAGAGAATGGTTCAAAGATTAATTTCTTTTTAACAGGACAAAAAGATAATAAAAATATTGATTTTTTAATTAATAAAGATAAATATTCTTTAGTGAGTTTGAGCACTATAGAAGAAATAAATAAATTTTTCAAAAATGAATTTTCTCGGAATAGTTTATCATTAATAGAATGCTGGGCATGTAATGATGGTTGCATAAATGGCGGGGGGAGACTTTTTCAATCTAAATATAAAATGAATAAAATTTTTTCTTCAAAAAATCCATTAATTTCACAGGTTTACAATATTAATAAAGATTTAATAAAAGAGGAGGCACTATGGAGGGTATAAATTTAGAATATCATCAATTAGTTTTTACTGTTCAGAATAGATGCAAGGTTTGCTATACTTGTGTGAGAGAGTGTCCCGCTAAAGCTATTAGAATATTTAATGGACAAGCAGATATTTTGCCAGATAGATGTATAACCTGTGGTAATTGTGTGAAAGTTTGTAGCCAAGGGGCTAAAGATTATGTTAAACATTCTGATGAAGTAGATGATCTTTTGCATACTAATGAAAAAGTGGCTGCTTTAGTGGCTCCTAGTTTCCCATCAGAATTTTCTGATTTTAAAACTCATCAAAATTTTGTCGGTGTACTTAAGAAATTAGGTTTTGATTATGTTTTTGAAGTGGCTTTTGGTGCAGACCTTGTAGCTCATACTTTTAAAAAATTGGTCGGCAGCGAGAGTAATCTGCAGTATATTACTTCTGATTGTCCTGCTATTGTGAAATTTGTGAGAAAATATTATCCAGAGCTAACTGATAATCTTTTGCCTGTATGCTCACCTATGAACGCTATGAATAGAGTCGTAAAAACTATGTTTAATAATGATATTAAAACTGTTTTTATTGGCCCCTGCATTGCTAAAAAAGATGATTGGGATGAGGTAGACTACAAAATTACTTATAGAGAACTGAGGAGTTTATTACAAAAAAGTAATATCAATAAAGATGTGATAGAACCTGCTAATTTTGATCCTCCATATGGTGGCTTAGGTGCTATTTTCCCAGTATCTAGAGGTCTTATACAAACTGTGGATATTGATGATAAATTATATAAAAGTAACATCATCGCTGCTGAAGGTCGCGAAGATTTTCAAGAAGCTTTGAAAGAATTCTATTCTAAAACCTGGGGTGAGGAACATCTAGAATTACTTTGTTGTGATGGTTGCATTATGGGGCCTGGTACTACATCTCTCAGTAATAGATTTGCTAAAGAAGCTTTCGTATCTAATTATGTTAAAAGAAAATTAAAAAATATAGATTGGCAGCAGTGGCAGAATGATTTAGATTATTGGCTCGATACCATAGATTTATCTGTAAAATATATACCTACACCTATTATAGACCTTATTCCTAGCGAGGATGAGATTAGATCTGTTTTAATAGAATTAGGAAAAACAACGTCTGAAGATGAACTTAATTGTGGTGCCTGTGGCTATAATACATGTAGAGAGCATGCTATTGCTATAATCAAAGGCTTAGCTGAAACTGAAATGTGCTTGCCATATACTATTGATAGATTGCATAGTTTATTAGAAGAGCTTAATATTTCTAATAAAGAATTACAAGATGCTCAAGAGGCTCTTAAAAAAACTGAAAAATTGGCTACTATGGGACAACTAAGTGCTGGTATAGCTCATGAATTGAATAATCCATTAGGCGTCATCATTATGTATGCTAATATTTTATATGATGAATGTTCACCTGAAGATCCTAAAAGAAAAGATCTGGAAATGATAGTTTCTCAGGCTGAGAGATGTAGGCAAATAGTTAGAGGTTTATTAAACTTTGCCAGAAAAAATCAAGTGCAATATGAAAAAATTGCTATCGAAGAACTATTTAATAAAGCTACACACTCTGTCGTAGTACCCGAAAATATTGAAGTAAAAATAAATGTAAATCCTCCTACATTAGAAGCCAATATAGATGTGGAGCAGATGCTACAAGTGATAACTAATTTGATACAAAATTCTATCGATGCTATTAATAGTAATAAGGGCGAGATAATTCTAGAAGCACAAACAAAAGATAATTATTTAGTGATGACAGTCTATGATAATGGTATAGGTATCCCGAATAATAATTTGACTAAAATTTTTGAACCATTTTTTACTACAAAACCTGTCGGCAAAGGTACTGGATTAGGATTGGCTACAGTTTATGGTATTATAAAAATGCATAAAGGCAAGATAGAAGTAGAGAGTAATGCCGATCCTACTAAAGGACCAACTTATACAAAATTTTTTATTTTTATACCGCAAGGTAAAGGAAAATAATGGAGAATAGGTGATTGTGAGATGAGGTGATGAGAAGACTTGGAGAATGGGAGGATTGGCGAAATTAAGTAGTGTAATAATGAAAAAATATGTGGAAAATGAAAATAATAAGTTATTTCAATGAATTTAAAAATGTGAGCGATGTTTAAATATGTAATGAAAAAAATTATAATATTTTGTATAGTATCAAATTTTTTAATTTGTTTTTTAATTTTTTAATAATAAATATATATGGAAAAAATAAAAATTTTATTAGTAGATGATGATCCAGATTTTGCTGACCAAATGTTGTTTTATTTAAATAAATTTGGATATGATACTATATATTTGCCATCACAGAGATCTGCAGAGAGTAGATTAAAAGATTTACATTTCGATTTAGCAATTTTAGATCTTATGATGGAGGAGGATGATAGTGGCTTACAATTAGCTAGAAAAATTAAAGCAATTTCTCCAGAGATACCAATAATTTTGTTAACAGCTATTACAAATGAAACAGGATATTCTTTTTCTCAAGAGTTTAAAAACTCTCCAGAGCTTTTGCCAATAGATAAATATTGTGAAAAAGGTATCAGACCTGATGTGCTGAATAAAATTATTGAGCAGTTAATAACCATAAAAAAATAGTATTATGACATATAATGTTTTGATAGTAGATGATGAGGAAGGAATAAGAATGGCCATTAAAAGGGCATTGACTAATTATCATATTGATTTTCCTTTTTTAGATGAGCCCATTGAAATAAATGTTCATGAGGCCGATAGTGCAGAGAAAGCTTTAGAAATTCTAAAAGATACATCTATAGATATTATCTTGTTAGATAATAAACTGCCAGGTATGCAAGGACTAGATATTATGCCGTATATAAATGAACATTATCCAGATATCAAAATCCTTATTATCACTTCTTTTGCTTCATTAGATATTGCTTTAGAGGCCACTAAACATGGTGCTTTTGATTTTATACCTAAACCTTTCACTCCAGGAGAATTAAAAAATGCTATTGAAACGGCTACTAAACAAATATATCTGAATAATATCCTTAAAGATATGGATAGAGAAGCTCGTAAGATCCGCTTTAAATTCTTATCTATTCTGTCTCATGAGCTCAAAACTCCTATTAATACTTTAGAAGGATATATGATGATGATGAAAGAAAAACAATTAGGCCCTAATATTGATAATTATATGGATTTAATAGATAAAATGCTAAATAAACTCGATGATATGAGAGCTCTCATTATGGATCTTCTTGATTTCACAAATTTGAATTCTGATAAAACTATTGGAGAAAAAGAATTTTTATCTTTAAAAGATGTAATTATTTTTTGCGTAGATAGTCAGAGACCATTAGCTATTCAGAAATCTATAAGTTTCGATATAGATATTAAAACTTCTTTAAATTTTTTTGCTAGTAAAAATGAAATGGAAATCCTTTTTAATAATTTAATAAATAATGCCATAAAATATAACAAAAATAATGGTAAAGTAATTATTAAAGGTGAAGAAACAGATAGTAGCATTATTATAAAAATTAAAGATACAGGCATTGGCATCGCTCCAGATGATTTATCCAAAATTTTTGATGAGTTTTATAGAAGTGTAGAGGCTAAATCTAGACGTCTCTCTGGTACAGGATTGGGGCTGTCAATAGTTAAAAGGATGATAGAGCTGTATAATGGTACTATAGATGTAGCAAGTAAATTAAATGAGTTTACTGAATTTACTATAATTTTACCAAAAAATACTAACACTAATCAAGCGATTAATTAATATTTAAAATTTAATTTCTATGGTATTACCAGAAAAAACAATAGAACGTTTAAGCAAATATAGAAGGGTTTTAATAACTTTAAATTACGACCAAAAAGGTTACATTTATTCACATGAGCTAGCTAATTTGATTCATATTACTCCAGAGCAAGTTAGACGAGATATGATGCTGATAGGGTATAATGGAACTCTCAGACGTGGCTATGAAGTTAATCAATTAATAGAAAAAATTAATTCAATAATTGATGGAAATACTGTGCAGAATGTGGCTCTAGTAGGTATTGGCAATTTAGGTAGGGCTATGCTAAATTATTTAAAAGATAAAAATAGATATCTCAAAATCATTGCTTGCTTTGATAATGATCAGAATAAAATTGACAAAATGTGCTGTGGTATTCCTTGCTATTCTATTAATGATGCTGGTTCTTTGATAAAAGAATTAAATATTAATATCGCTGTATTAACTGTACCAACGACCGCAGCAATAGAAGTGTCTGAAATTTTGATAAAATCTGGCATTAAAGGAATTCTGAACTTTACTACCATACCTCTCAAAGTACCTTCTAATGTTTATCTCGAAGAATATGACATGATAACATCTTTAGAAAAAGTAGCATATTTCACCCAATTTAATAAATAAAACTGTTAATAATTGATATTTTAATTTAAAAAATGGAAATACATTATAGCTTTGATGAAGATTATAAAATACTAAACCCAGTAGTAACTATTGGCACATTCGATGGTGTGCATGCTGGACATAGAGCTATTCTAAAACGGTTAAAAGTATTAAGTGAAAAAGTTAATGGTGAGTCCGTGCTTATTACATTCTATCCACATCCACGCAAAGTGCTATATCCTGATACTTTAGGTAAAAATCTAAAAATGATTTGTACACAAAATGAAAAAATTCATTTATTACAAGAAACTAAATTAGACCATTTGTTTATAATTCACTTTACTTATGAGTTTTCTAAAGTTTCTGCAGAGCAATTTGTTAGAAATTTTTTAGTAAATAAACTGCATGCTAAAGTTATAGTAGTGGGATTTAATCATCATTTTGGCTATGATAAGCAAGGAGATTATCAATATTTATATGAGATGAAAGATTATTTTGGCTTCATGGTAGAGGAAATACCACAACAAGAAATAGATCAAGAGACGGTTTCATCTACTAGAATCAGACAGACACTCAGCCAGGGATTAATTCAAAAAGCTAATGCTTATTTACAATCTCATTTTCCTTTTTTTGGTAAAGTTTTAAATATAGAAAAAATTGATAAAGAATTAACTAAAATAATTGTACAAACTGATGAAGAAGAGAAAATTATCCCTCCTACTGGCATCTATGCTGGTGCTTTTCAATATCAGTCTCAAAAATTCAAATGTTTAATCATCATTTATGACCGACAATTTGGCTATTTACCACAGTTAGAAGTATTTTTTCAAGATGATTGTAAAATAAATATAGGGGAGAATATTAAAGTTTATTTTGCGAAAGAATTAAAATTAGATGATAATATAGAAAATATTAACGTAGTAATAGAAGACCATTTAGAGGTAATAAATCAATTAATATATTGATATTGTCTAACTAATAAGACATACTAAAATTTTTGTATCTTGCTTTTGATAGTTGGAAAAGAGAGATTTTATAAGAAATTTTTATTAAAAATCTAAATGAACTCTTATGAAGAATATCTATCACTGATACATTATCAGTGATATTTTAGTTATTGATTAGACGACTAATGCAATAATTTTAATAAAATAAAAAAGAGAGATGGATTAAAAAAACCACCTCTCTTTTGCTATTAAAATAAATCAAATTACTAATTAAATAAAAATAATCTGAGTACCTTGACCGCCACATTTAGCATAAAATTCACCTACTGTTAACACATCTTTTACTTCGTCAACGAGATCTTCTCTTTTAACGCCAAACATATCCATAGCTAGTTTGCAAGCATATATTTCGCCGCCACCAGCATTTATATATTCGATAAATTCTGGTACAGTAGGAATATCTAATTTATTCATTGTATGTTTCATCATAGCAGTAGTGAGGTCTTCCATACCAGGTAAAATGCCAAGTAAGGTGGGGAATGGGATATTACCAGGTAAACGTAATGCTGGATTACCAACTACAGGAGTGTGGATTTTTTTGTTAAATTTTTTATTAATTGCATCTAATCCAAAAAAAGTAAAAAATAATTTTACTTCTATACCTTCTAATAATGCACCATTAGCTAAAACTAAAGCTGGATATACACTTTCTAATGAACCTTTAGAGCAAATAATGCATACTTTTTTTAAGGGGAATTCTTCTTTTTCCATATTTTTTTAAATTTTATTAATTATTATACACAAGAAGCTGGCTTTTGTACACCTGCTATTTTGCATGCTAATTTCAGAGGAGTACCTGGAAATAATTCATATAACTCTTTTACAGAAATAATTCCAGACTTACTAATAGAACGCATAGACAGTGTTTCACCGTTTAGTACTTTATCCCTTATAAAGTTAATGACGTCTATGTGTTTTTGTGTAAGAGTGATGCCTTCTTCTTTTGCTATTTCGTGTGCTATGTCTATAGTCCATTCTTTAGGATCTAATAGATAGCCTTCTTCATTTACATTAACAGTTTTGCCTGCTATTACTTTTGTTGCCATAATTTTTATTGTTTTTTGTTAATTTCTTGTAAAATTCTTATTAAATAGCTTAAGCTACTTTTAACCTCTCGATTGTTCAATGATTTCATTAATTTAAACATTGAGATATTATCTAATTTTTCATCTGGTTTCACATTAGTTATAGCAGATGAAATTTTTGCTAAAGATTGTAATAAATCTGGATTGGTTAGATTAGTAGTAATAGTTTTCAAAGATTCTATAGTTCCATTTTTTTCTAATTTATCTAATTGATATGTAAGATCTATAATCATCTCACGAGCTATAGGTGTAGCGTCTTTCATTAAATCTACCATACTTTCTAGCATATTTATCAAAGTATTAAAAGTTTGAATATTTTTTAACAATTTAAAAATAAGAATTTTAACTTCATCCATATCAACTTCTACACCATGATTATCTAACTCTACTGCAGTAGTTTTGAAAAGATCTATGCCTACCTTATATGCATCATCAATGAAATCATCTATAGCTTGATTTTTTTTATTTTGAGCTATAATATACTCTAGTAGAGTATCTACTTTTTCATTAAGCTCATTTATTTGATTTTGTATAGCAATTTCTTCCATAATAATTAACATTTTTCACATTTACCAGCCATTGTCATCAAAGGTTCTATAGGTAACTCTTTACCCGGCAATAGCAAGTGCCAGTACATCCAACGAAACATAATCTTACCATAATGATTCATTTTTGTATTTTTTAATAGTCCAAAAGGTCCTACACCTGGTAATGGGAAAGTACCTGGAAGGGGTTCTGTCTCATAGTTAAAATCTATCAAAGAACCTTTGCCATAGCCTGTTTCTATATAGCAATTAGCATGTCCATCAAATTTAGCACGTAAGGGTCTACCTTCAATAAAACTCATAATATTTTCAAATAAAATATCTGAAGAGAAATGAGCTACAGCACCAGCCTTTGAAGTAGGTAAGTTGGCAGCATCTCCAATTACAAAAATATTTTCAAAATTTTCACTCTGAAGAGTATACTTATTAGTTGGAATATAATTGAGGTCATCTCCTAATCCACTTCTACCAATAGCATCACTACCCATATTTAATGGCACTACAGTAAGTAAATCAAAGGGAATTTCTCGACCATCATAAGCGATAATACTCGATTTATCATTATCTACTCTATCAATATAAAAATCTGGGATAATTTCAATATTTTTTTCTTCTAAAAGGCCACTAAGCATCTTATTAGCACGAGGTTTAGTAAAAGCACCTGCTTGTGGAGTAACATATTTAATATTTACTTTATTTCTTATACCTTTTTTAGTAAAAAATTCATCAGCTAAAAAAGAAAATTCCAATGGAGCTACAGGACATTTATGAGGGACATCTACTATATTTACAACCATAGTGCCTCCATCCCAACCTCTCAAAAAATCTCTTAACGCTAAGGCACCATCTAAACTATAAAAATCAAAAATTTTGTTGTACCATAGTTTATCTTTTAGTCCTGGGGTTTCTTCTGGCCTGATGTCTGTACCTGTAGCTATAATTAAAATATCATATTTGATGTGCTTATCGTCTAGCAGTATCACTTGATTATTCTCAGCATCAATCCTATCAATCTCAGAAAATATCATATCAATGCCTGCAGGTATGAAATCCATTTTGGGCTTTATAACATCTTGTTTTTTATAAATTTCAAAAGGTATAAATAAAAAACCAGGTTGATAATAATGAGTTTTGTCTTTATCTACAAGCGTAATCTCCCATTCATTTCTTTCTAGGGCTTCTCTTAATTTATTTGCCATTATAGTCCCTGCAGTACCACCACCTAAAATTACAATCCTTTTCATATTGTTGTTTTTAATTATTTAGTACAAAAATATAACAAAAAGATATTAAAAATACAAATTTTGATATATATCATAAAATGTAAATAATGATAGGAGATATGAGGGTATGAAATAAAAAGGGGTGTGAAATAAATATTTATGTTAGCTTTTCCCTATGCTTTAATCTCAACCTCATATATACATACCACGCCTCCCAGTCTGACGCTGCTAAATTTAGCATCCTACCTATATCATCCATAACTCTGCTCAATAAATATTTATGCTTCACAACATACCACATTATATAACTCTGTAAATACTTCGTAGCCACCCCTCTAAATTTATAATTTATCCATCCTGCAAAATCATTTTCCTTGTCTTTAACTATTGCTAATCCATGCTGTCCATACTTTTTTGTCCTTCTAGTAATTATAGTTTTTTCTTTTATACTTTGTGTCTTCAGATTTTTGAATTCTTCATTATCTGGTGAGCAAATCACAGCATTATTAGATATCCTGGATAATAAAATTTTATCTATCTGATCTCGTTTCACATTATCTAAACCTGTCAATTTACATAGCATATTACCACTTCTGTCTATCATAGATAGCACAGCTACATTGTGAGTTTTTAGCTCTTTGGCTAATAGATATTCTTCTAACGTTTTATATCTGCGTCCTTTCTCAGAGTATTTCAATTGCAACTCATCTATTTCCATAATACCAAAGAAGTTTACATTATTTTCGAAGCTTCTGAGAGCAGATATAATGCGATGTCGCCATTCGAAACTTGTAGGTAAAGATATACGAAGTTCTTTAGAGCATTGACGTAAAGTGTTTCCTTCAAGCATCAGGCGAATGTAGTCTAACATTAATTCTTTTTTATGCAGGTAGTAGACAAAGGTACCAGTAGTCTCTCGGAAATTTTTACCACAATTTTTACATTTATATACTTGCTGACCTTGCTGATGGCCATTTTTCTTGATATGAATGCTTTTGCAATTAGGACATTGTGGAGAGACACTTTGAGCTTTTAGATGTTGATAATCTACTACATCGTTGCCTTGTAGTTTCATCTTATTGTAGAGATTATTAAGGAATTCTAAGTTGAGTTGTTTACCCTGCGAGAGGTGCTCTTGGAGATTTGAAACGATATTTTTCATATTAAATAAAATTTGTTGCAAAAATAATGAATTTTTAATATAATAGCATATAAAAATTTATACATAAATGATTAAGTATTCTCCTTATCATCCCCTCTCTATTCACTTTTTACTCTACAGTTACTGATTTAGCCAAATTCCTCGGTTGGTCTACATTACACCCTCTTAATACAGCCATGTGATATGCAAGCAATTGTAATGGTAATGTAGCTAATAATGGTGATAAAAATTCTTGAGTTTTTGGAATCTCTATGTAGTAATCGCTCAATTGTTTTACAGTATTGTCACCTTCAGATATGATAGAAATTATTTTACCCTTTCTTGCTTTCACTTCTTCTATATTTGAAACAGTTTTATCATATATAGTACTTTGTGGTGCTATGAAAACGACAGGCATGTTTTCATCTATTAATGCTATTGGGCCATGTTTCATCTCTGCGGCAGGGTAGCCTTCTGCGTGTATATAACTTATTTCTTTTAATTTTAAAGCTCCTTCGAGAGCTACTGGATACGAGAAACCTCTTCCTAAGTAGAGAAAATTTTTAGAAGTTTTGAATTGTTCAGCGATAGATTTAATAGTATCATTAGTTTTATCTAATGTTAATTGCATTTTATCTGGTATTTCATCTAAATCATGTAAATATTGAATAAATCTAGATTTAGGTATTACACCTTTTTTGTAGCCCAGCATTAGTGATAACATTGTAAGAATTGTTAATTGTGCTGTAAAAGCTTTTGTGGAAGCAACTCCTATTTCAGGTCCTGCATGAGTATATGATCCTGCAACGGTTTCTCGGGCTATTGAAGAACCAACAACATTACATATACCTAAAGGAAGGGCACCTTTACTTTTAGCTAATTTCACTGCTGCTAAAGTATCTGCTGTTTCTCCTGATTGTGAAATAGCTATAATAATATCATTTTCATTCAGGATGGGATTCCTATATCTAAATTCAGAAGCATATTCTACCTCTACTGGTACCCTAGCAAGTTCTTCTAATAAATATTCTCCTACTAGTCCAGCGTGCCAGGATGTCCCACAACCAATCATTATTATTCGTGGAGCAGTTAAAAGTTTATTTTCATATTCTACTATGCCACCTAGAGATATTGTTTGTTTAGACAGAGAAAGTCTTCCACGCATACTATCTCTCACACTTTGAGGTTGTTCAAAGATTTCTTTCAGCATAAAATGTTTATATCCACCTTTTTCTATTTGTGATAAGCTCATTTCTAATTGTTGTATATAAGGTGTCTTTTCTGCATTTTTGATTGTTATAATTTTTAAATCTTTTTCTTTTTGCATTACAGCTATTTCGTCATCTTCTAGATAAACTACTTTATTTGTATATTCTATTAAAGGAGAAGGATCTGAAGCAACAAAAAATTCATCATTACCTACACCTATGACTAGAGGGCTACCTCTTTTAGCGGCTATCATGGTATCTGGATCATTTTCTGATAATATAACTATAGCAAAAGCACCTATTACCTGAGACAATGCTAAACGAATAGCTTCTACTAAGTCTACATGTTCATTTCTCATTATATCCTCTACTAAATGGATAATGACTTCAGTATCAGTTTCACTTTTAAATTCATAGCCGCGAGATAAAAGTTCTTCTTTTAAAGTTTTATAATTCTCAATAATGCCATTATGAATGATAGCCAACTTTTGTGATGGAGAAAAATGTGGATGTGCATTTACATCCGTGGGCTCTCCATGTGTTGCCCAGCGAGTGTGTCCCATTCCTACGGTACCACTCAAGTCTTTGTCAATAACACATGCTTCCAATTCAGCTACTTTGCCATGAGTTTTATAGATTTTGAGACCATGTTCATTTAATAATGCTATTCCAGCGCTATCATATCCTCTATATTCTAAACGATGCAATCCATTTATCAAAATTGGGAAAGCTTGTCTATATCCTAGATAACCAACAATACCACACATATTTATTATTTAATTTTTTAACATTCTAATTTTTTAATACAAATATTTATTGTCAATAAATATTTCATTTTTTTAATTTACATAAGAATAAGTAACTACTAATTTCATGCCATTTTCTGTTCCTTTTAAAATTACCCTATTTGGATAAATAGAAGTACCTGAAACTCTGAGATACAAACCCAAATTTTCATTTCTGTTAAGAATCAAATTTTGAGTATATCTCGGTAATCTAAAACGATAATACTTTTTTTGACTATAATAAGATCCATCAAACATCGATTCACTAAAGAGAAAATCATCTACATAACTAGTATTACCTAAAGTGTCTTTTATCTTAGCTAATGTTAATTTAGAAGGAATAGGAAATTCTCTAGATGTAGGATCATTATATGTAGGTATTAAAAGCTCTGCCATATTGATATTTACTCGTTTACCTTGAAAATAATTCTGTAAATCTGGGAAACGAATAAAAATTTTAGTACCTGCCAAAGGTTGCAAAAACAAAATTTGTTTCCCTCCAGTAGTATCTCCATTTAATTGATTTAAAAGATCTAAAGATGCAGTGCTATAATCATGATAAAAGTTTGAATACCATTGAATGGTAGCATCCATCTGAAAAATCTCTTTTACTTTGGATAAACTCGAAGTATGATAGTATAGAGTAACATTAGAAATGGGATTTACTAAGTCCCAAATTATCAGATTACCATGATTACCATTTATAACGGGCTCTACTACGATACCATAAAAATATTGCTGAAACGTCGAATTATTCAATAATTTACCCTCGAAGGATGCATCTATGAATTTTTTTGCATAATTAAGTGATAAAGGTATTTTAAGTGTAGGAGCTATTTTACCAGTATCTAAATAAATGCTATCAATTTTTGAAGGATTAAAAGTAATAGTACCTATGAGATTACCTTTTTTGATTTGCCTATTAGAGTAATAAGCACTGTCATAATAAAGAGGTTCACCTAATTCATAAATATTGAAAGTCATTAAATCATTTTGGCGTGATTTTGCATATATATTATTTAATTTCAAATATAGGAAAATGGAATCTGGAACAGCATCTGCCCCAAAAACAATATTTGTTTTGGAAATTTTTAATTGAGAACAAAAACTACTTATTGTGAGCCCAAATATAGGGTCAAATAGATATCCCGCAACATTATATCTGGTTTTAGAGGTGAGCAAACTATCATCTGCTAAAGTATATGCTATTAGTGGGAGAGTATCTACTTGGATATTTATCCTATCACTAGGAGGTTGTATGTCTAATCCCAATTGATCATCTTGCTCACAACTCAATAACATTAAAATTAATAAACTTAAGCTAAATATAGTTTTTTTCACTTTTTTTATTATAATACGTTTTTTATTTATTGATATTATATTATTTTAATAAATTTTACAAATTTACAAGGAATTTTTTAATTGACATATTCCAATGAATAAAAAGTTTTGTTAGATAAAAATTGATAGTAACATTAAATATTATTCACAACTTTATAGTAATTATTTTTCTATGTGCTTGTTTTCAAGGTTTTCCTTTAGTTTATCTAAATGATTTTTTAATTCATCACTATTTTTTCTATTTTGTTCCTTTAGCCATTTATATCTTTTTACAAAAGGAGAAAGTTTTTGATGACGATTAATAAGTCTTAATGCAATGATTAAATATATTATTATAAAAGCAATAGCTATTGATAAACAAAGTGGATATTTAGGCACTAACATAAGTAAATAATCATAAGTACCATGTGAAATAAAAGTTATCAAAAAACCATACAACATTAATTTTTTCTTTTTTCTAACAAAATTAAATTTAGCATAACCAAAGTAATAACCCATAGCAACTGCAAAAACAAAATGTGCAGGAGTTGGCATCAATGCTCTCATTAAGGCTACACTCCATATGTGGGACAAATCATTAAAGATAAAAGCAAAATTTTCTAAAAAAGCAAACCCCATACCTATAGCTACCATATATACTACACCATCTATTGGCTCATCAAAATAATGTTTAGGCCAAATAAACCATCTAAACATCAAAAATTTTATCCCTTCTTCTATAAAAGCAACAAAAAAGAAAGCCTCGACAAAAGCACTAATTTCTAGTGGTATGTCCAATTTTATATTTGAAAAAATTAAATTTTCTAATAATGATGCTGGTAGAGTAGATATAATACCTAAAATAAAAGCAAATATTAAATATTTGATAGGCTCTCTACTGTATTTATCTTTAAAATATATCAATAAGATAAAAAATATGGCAGGTAAAATTGCTAATATTATTGGTAGCATCGAATTATGTTTATGCAAAAATAATAAGTATTCTATAAATTTAAAATTTGAATTTTTAATTTATTTCTTGTAATTTTGTAATTAATATATTTTAAAATATGAATAAAATATTTATAAATAAGAATATTGATGCAGAGAAATTCGATAAAATAAAAAAATGGCCCATTTGGGAAAAAGATGTTTCACGTTTCTCAATTTCTTATGAATATACTGAAGAATGCTATATTATTGAAGGCAGGGTAATGATAGAATGCGAAGGAGAAATTTATCATCTCGAACCCGGAGATTTTGTTCGTATAGATAAAGGTCTATCTTGCATTTGGGATATTAAAGAAAAAGTACGAAAATATTATGATTATATAAAATGAAATTTAAAATAGGTGATAAAGTAAAATACCTCGATGAGATAGGAGAAGGTATTGTAAAAAAAATTTATGGCGATTTAGTAATCGTAGAGGATAGTCTCGGTTTTGAGATTCCCATGAAAGAAACTAAGTTGATTCTAGTAAAATCAGCTAATAATGTAGATGAAATTACAGAGAATAAACTCGAAAATACAGAAAATACTAAAAGTAAAAACACTAATATTCGCTCCGACAAATCGACAAAACAATTTAAAGATGGAATATATTTAACCATAAATCCACAAAACCCTAATATTCCTATTGCTAGTCCACATGCTGTGTATTTAGTGAATTTCACCTCTATGGATATTTATTTTGTGTTACACAAAGTTATTATTGGTCAAATAGAAACCAAACATGGTATTATAGAAAAATATTCAGCTATCAATATCGGCAATCTCAAAATAGAAGATATGCCTAATGAAATTGATTATGTTTTACAATCAATAATCATTTCTCGAGACAAAGTATTTTTACCTTTTCTACACCAGTTTTCCATTAAGAAAAATATGTTATTAAAAGAAGATAATTATTCGGAAAATCCATTTTTTAATGAGAAATCTATCCCTGTGCTAATTAGATTAGAAAGTGAATTGATAGAATATAAACTCAATAAAAAAGAAAAAATAGATCCAGAAATAAATATCAAAAAATCTAAAGAAAGAATAATAAATGAGACAAGTGTAATAGAGAAATATCTAAAAACTCCTAATTTGGCAGAGGTAGACTTGCATTTAGAAAAATTAGTAGATAACCCACAAAATATTAGCCCAGATATGGCTCTAAATGTGCAATTATCATTTTTTAAACAGTGTTTGGAATCTGCTATAGAAAAAGGAATAGATAAAGTAGTATTTATTCATGGTGTAGGTGCTGGAGTATTAAAAAGTGAAATGTACAAAATATTAAAAAATTATCCTGATCTATATTACGGTGATGCACCAATACGCCAATATGGCATTGGAGCTACAGAAGTTTACATTAAACCTATAAAAATATAAAATAATATGGCAAAAATTCCAATCGAGAATATACTATTTATAGATATAGAAACTGTGCCAATGGCTTCGCAATATGATGAACTTGATGAAAATTTCAAATCATTATGGGATAAAAAATCTGTTTATTTATCTAAAAATGATGAAGATGACCCATCTACTTTATTTGAGAGAGCAGGCATTTATGCTGAATTTGGGAAAATAGTTTGTATATCTGCTGGTAGAATACAAAATGATGAAATTAAAACAAAATCTTATTATTCTGATAATGAAAAAAAATTATTACAAGAATTTGCTGATGATTTATCTATCTTTACTAGAAATATTCCAAACTTATACTTGTGTGCACATAATGGCAAAGAGTTCGATTTTCCATTTATTATTAGGCGTATGATTATTAATCAAATTCCCATACCATATATTTTAAATACTCGAAATAAAAATAGATATGAATTACCATTTATAGATACTATGGAAATGTGGAAATTTGGCGATTATAAACATTTCACTTCATTAGCTCTACTTTGCGAATTATTTGGTATCCCAACTCCCAAAGATGATATAGATGGTAGCGAGGTAGCTCGTGTATATTATGAAGAGAATGATCTAGAACGAATAAAATCGTATTGCGAAAAAGATGTAACAGCACTCATAGAAGTATATAAAAGACTAGATTTCTAAATTATTTTTTAATTTTAAAATCAATCTCACCATTATCAAATTAATTTGATAGTTATTAATTTTGTAAAAAAAAGGAATATATAAATAAAATGATATGATTTTACATGTAAATAAAAAAATAGACAAAGATTTATTGCATAAATTACAAAATGATTATCAAACAACCATAATAGAAAAAGACGATTTTTTTATTATTATAAATTTAATAGACAATAATATAGAAAAAGAATTGCAAAATCATATAATATCTAAATACGATATTAAAACTGAAGCTCAGTTAAGTTCAAGAGAATACAAAGGAGCTACTACTCAAATTAATTTGCCATATGGGTATATAGGAGGAGATGAAAAAAATACTATGATTATAGCAGGCCCATGTGCAGTAGAATCTGAAAAACAAATATTAGAAAGTGCTAAATTTTTAAAAACATTAGGTATTAATACTCTGAGAGCAGGATTATATAAACCTCGAACCTCTCCATACACATTTCAAGGGTTAGGTGATGCTGGATTAAGCATATTAAAGGCTATAAAAGATGAATTTAACTTAAATATTGTAAGCGAAGTGAGAGATATAACTAATTTTGAAAAAATTGTAAATATAGTAGATATAGTTCAGATAGGAGCTAAGGCTATGTATGATCAGTCATTATTAAAAGCATGTGGAGAAATAAATAAACCTATACTGCTAAAAAGGCATTTCGCTGCTACAATAGAAGAATTGATAAAAGCTGCTGAATTTATCCTCTCTGCTGGCAATGAGAAAGTAATATTGTGTGAAAGAGGAATAAGAACTTTCGAAACTAAAACTAGATTTACCCTAGATTTGACAAGTGTCGCTTATTTAAAAAAATTCGTTAACTTGCCAATAATAGTAGATCCCAGCCATGCAATGGGATACTCATATGGAGTCCCATCTTTAGCTAAAGCGAGCCTGGCTATGGGAATAGATGGTTTATTGATAGAGGTACATCCTAATCCCCAAGAGGCTTTAAGCGATTCCAAACAACAATTAAATCATAACGAATTCACAGAATTATATCAATCATTAAAAGAAATTGCAAAAGTTACTAATAAAAAAATTATATAAAAATTATGTCAGAAATTTTAAAAAATAACATTGAGTATTTCATGGAGAGCCTACCAGAGCTAAGAAATATCAATAAAAACATTGATGAATACTCACTATCAGATATTAAAGCATTAGCAGATATATTTGCAGTACCCATAGACTACTGCTTTAAATATAAGTTAAAACAAGAAGAAGAAAATATTAAAGAATTTAGTAAACACATTAAAATATTAGCATTAGATGTAGATGGAGTATTGACAGATGCAGGATTGTATATAACCACTAGTGAAGATGAGATTAAAAAATTTAATGCACAGGATGGGATAGCTATACAATTTGCAATAAAAAAAGGGATAACAGTAATATTACTAAGCTCGGGGCTAAGAGACGAAATAATCTCATATAGAGCAAGAATGTTGAAAATACCATTGTTCTATGTAGGCAAAGAATCTAAATGGGAAAAATTAAAAATGTTTGCTGAAGAAAATGGCATAAATCCTCAAGATGTTGCTTATATTGGTGATGATGTGAATGATTTAGTAGTATTAGAAAATGTAGGATTATCGGTATGCCCTCAAAATGCGGTATCAATAGTAAAAGATAATTCCAAAATTCATTTATATAAAAATGGTGGCACTGGAGCAGTACGAGAATTCATAGAGAGATTATTTTCGGATATATTCAATTAGCGAATATGGACATTTGATTTAAAGTAATAAAATAGGGTAGGAGAGGGGTGAGGGGAGGGATGTATAATAACAAATTTTTGTTATACTTCAAAGTATGTTAATCATATCTTTGACTAACTATTTCTCTATACTTGTCCCACGCCCACCTGTCGTGCGATGACAAGTTCAGTAGTCTGCCAATATCAGGATCTATCAACTCTTTTAGGTACTTATTCATTGTCACAAACCACATTAGGTAGCTCTGCAAGTACTTCGTAGCCACTCCGTGAAATCTACTCAACCATGTCTTAAAATCACTTATTTTGTTCTCTACAATCTTCACACTATAAATCCCTCGCTTAATCTGTCTTTTGTTGACTATCACTTTTTTACTTTGTAAACCCTTTATGCCTTTTCTGAACTCTTTCTTTGGTTTTATACATATCAGATTGTTTTCTGATAATCTATTCTTGAGCTCCTCTCTCAATTGTTCATTTTTCACCTTTTTCTCTCCAACTTGTTTAAAAAGTAAATTCCCTTCTCTGTCTGTAACTACTAATACTGCTACTTTAGGATGTTTCTTATTTTTAGCTTTTCGATATTCTTCTTTGTTTTTAAACTTTCTACCTTTTTCTGAATATTGCATTAGTAGCTCATCTGCTTCTACAATACCAGAGAAGCTTATCCCACCTTCTAATGCTCTAATAGCAGCTAATATTTTGTGTCGCCATTCGAAGCTAGTTTTTAAGCAAATGCCAACCTCATTAGCACATGCTCGCAGACTTTTACCCTCGAGCATACATCTCATATAGTCAAGCATTAATGGATATTTTCTCATCCTATAGACAAAGGTGCGAGCAGTCTCACGGAATTGATAACCACAGGATTTGCATTTATAGACTTGTCTGCCATTTCTTTTACCAACTTTGATGACGTTTTCACTTCTACAGTCTGGACAGATAGCTGCGGTTGATTGGATTTTTACTTTTTGATAATCTACAGCAGTGGCATTGCTATTGACTAGATACTGATATAGCTGATCTAGAAAATCTCGTTTGTGATCCTTTGGCAGAGCCAAGTATTTATCAATGTTTTCTAGTAATTCTTGCATAATTAAAAATTTTAACAAAATTAATAAATTTAATTCAAATTATAAAATATTTAAAGCATAACATAAAAATGTTATTAACAAAAAAACAGCTGAGTTCTTAAGAACTCAGCTGTTTTTTTATATTTAACTTTTAATTCAGGTATCTTTTTCTTGGAAAATAATGCGTATGTAAAAGCTCATGTGCTTTATGGCTATTTGGTTGTCCTAAATATTCTTCATATAGCTGCATTACTTCTGGATTATCATGTGATTTACGTAATGGAAGGTTTTCATCTTCTGAATAAATACCTTGAGCTCTCATTTGTCGAATGTCCCATGATACAGGATACGGCTGTCCGCCTCCACCAAGGCAACCTCCTGGACAAGTCATAATTTCTACGAAATGATATTGTAGTTTACCTTCTTTAATAGCTCTTACTAATTTATTAGCATTAGCTAATTCATGAGCTACAGCTACTTTCAGCTCTACGCCTTCTAAGAAAGACCATTCAGGTTTCGTACCTTCAATTTTTATTGTTGCTTCTCTAATACCATCAAAACCACGTACTGGTGTAATTTCTAAATTTTTAAATGGAACTTCTCTACCAGTTACTATTTCATAAGCTGTTCGTAATGCGGCTTCCATTACACCACCTGTTGCACCAAATATAACTCCTGCACCTGTTGATTCTCCCATTAATGGGTCATAATCAGATTCTGGTAAGCTCATAAAATCTATACCTGCTTGTTTGATCATTGTGGCTAATTCGCGAGTTGTGAGTACATAATCTACATCTTGGTATCCGCTACTACGCATTTCTGGACGTTGAGCTTCATATTTTTTGGCTGTGCAAGGCATCACAGATACGACTACCATATCTTTAGAATTGATACCTTTTTTCTGTGCATAATATGTTTTAGCTACAGCTCCAAACATTTGTTGTGGAGATTTACATGTAGATAGATGTCCTAGCATATCAGGATATAAATGTTCCATAAATTTTATCCAACCAGGAGAGCAACTAGTGAACATAGGGATTTTAACATCTGGATCTTTATCTACTAATGCATTCTTTAATCTAGTAAGCAATTCTGTTCCTTCTTCTAATATTGTTAAATCCGCAGTGAAATCAGTATCTAATACAGAATCAAATCCTAAGCGTTTAAGTGCTGTTACCATTTTGCCTGTAACTCTTGTACCATATTTGAAGCCCAATTCTTCACCTATAGCTACACGCACTGCTGGTGCTGTTTGTACTACTACGTGTTTTGTTGGATCATTGATAACATCCCATACTTCTTCTATGTAGTTTCGTTCTGTCAATGCACCTGTTGGGCAGTGTAGCACACATTGTCCACAATTCGTACATACAACTTCATTTAGTGGATAATCAAAAAATGTTCCTATATGTTGTTCTGCTCCTTTGCCAATTACTGCTAATGCACTTACATATTGTAATTCTTCACATGTACGTACACAACGTTGGCAATGGATACATTTAGACATATCTTTTTTGATTGCTGGGGAGCTAATATCTGCAATCATTTTTTCAGGATCTAAAAGATCTAAAAATATTCTATCGAAAATATGATATTCTGCAGCAAGATCCTGAAGTTCACATTTGCCATTACGTGTACAGCTAGTACAATCTGCGTTGTGTTCAGAAAGCAATAATTCTATAACGTGTTTCCTAGATTGCCTTACTGTTTGGCTATTTGTGAATATTTCCATGCCTTCTGCTACTGGGGTAGCACATGCTGCTTGTAAATATCTAGCACCTTTAACTTCTACTACGCATACTCTGCAGTTACCAGCTACACTTAAATCTGGGTGGTCGCACAAGGTAGGTATTTTGATATTTAATTTTTTTGCAGCTTCTAATATAGTGGTACCTTCTTCCACTGATATTGGTATATCATTTATTTTTAGGTTTATTAATGCTTTTGCCATAATTATTATCTTTTTTAATTTAAAATATTATTTCTTCTTTGAAATTTTCAACAATAGAGACAAATGGATTTGCTATAGATTGGCCTAATCCACATTTAGAAGCTACTTTCATTGTTTGAGAAAGTTTTATTAGTTCATTTAAGTAGCTAGCAGGTTTTTCACGTCTTTTAATAGCTTCTATACCTTTTAATAATTGTTGTAGTCCAGCTCTACATGGAGTACATTGTGCACAACTTTCTTCTACAAAGAAATCTAAATAATTGTGTAATATATTATACATAGATCTAGAGCTATTAAATAGCATCACAGAACCTCCTGTCGGGATTCCTTCGAAGCCTATTATAGTATTTTCAAAATTTTTCCTAGGAACACAAAATCCTGAAGCACCGCCTATTTGTACTGCTTTAGTGTCGCCATCACCAAATTCTCTAACAAAATCAGACACTTTCATACCGAGTTCTAGCTCATAGATACCAGGAATAGGCGTATCTCCAGATATTGAGAATACTTTAGAACCTCTAGAGTCCTTAGTACCTAATTTTTTAAATTCTTCTACACCTAAATGTTGTATCATGGTAACAAAAACTAAGGTTTCCACATTATTTATAGATGTAGGTTTGTTATTGTAACCAGCTTTAGTAGGATAAGGTGGTTTGTTTCTAGGTTCACCGCGTTTGCCTTCCATACTTTCGAAAAGAGCACTCTCCTCTCCACAAATATATGCACCACTACCTGAACGTAAAAATAAAGTAATATCTAATCCTCTATTTTTTAATTCATTATTAAATTTCTCCATTTTAGATAAAAGATCTTTTTTCAAAAAATTATATTCTCCTCGCAGATACATGTAAGCTTCTTTAGCGTCAATACAATAAGCAGCTAATGCCATGCCAATGAATATTTTTTCTGGTACTTCTTCTATTATTTGTCTATCTTTGAATGTACCAGGTTCACCTTCATCTGCATTGCATATTACATATTTTATATCACTATCTTCATTTTTAGTAAATTTCCATTTTAATCCTGTAGGGAAACCAGCACCACCACGACCTTTTAATCCACTATCAATAATTTCATTTATAATATCATCGGGTGATTTTTGCAAAGCTTTATCTAATATTTGTAATGGATTATCTACTTTGCTAAAAATAATATCTATTTTTCTTAAATTACTTGTATCCATACTTTCTTAATTTTTTGATTTTTCTTTGTATTGTTGAACTATTTCTATTGCTGTTTCTGGAGTGAGACTATGATACACATCATCATTGATGAGCATTACAGGGCCTTTATGGCACCAGCCCATACAGTTAGCTGTCAATAGAGTAAATTGTTTATCTAAAGTAGTTTCTCCTACTTTGATATTTAAAACTTTTTCTAAAGCATTTATTATCTCATCTTTGCCAGACATATAGCAGCTAATAGTTTTGCAAACTCTAATTACATTTTTACCTCTAGGAACAGTGTCTAGAAATGTATAAAATGTAGCTGTACCATATACATCTGCAGCAGATAAATCTAGCTCCTCAGCTACCATAGCTATATCGGATGGCTCCAAATATTGCTTTACGGCAACAATGTCTTGCAGGATAGGCATTAATGCATTGCGCGTCCTACCATGCTTCTCGACTAAATTTTTAATTAATTCATTTGATTCTTCCATAATATTTTTGTTTTATTGTTAAAAAATTAACAATGCAAAGTTAATAATATTTTTTTATATATCAATCATTAACAATAATATTTATTTAAAATTATTTTTTATATTAATTTTTTTACCGATATTTTATTAATTAAATTTATGATTGTATCTATTAAATATATGAGTTTCATTAGATTGAAAATTAATTTTTATTAAAATTAATTTTGGTTTAATGTTAATATTTTTTTGAATTTAAAATATTCTTATTTATAAGCTAATTAGAAATTTTAAAGAATTTTTATTTAAATTTGTAATAAAATATTAATTTTATGAAAAACAAGCTTTTTATTTTCCTTTTTTCTCTTATTGTTATATTTTCAGGGGCTAAAGCTCAAAATATTAATGTAACTTTATTAAGATGGATGGGGCCTCAAGGATCCAGAAATGATACCTATAAAGAATGGATGCTATCTCATCCCAATTCTCAAATGATAATTAGCTCTATTTATAATTCTCAAAATAAAAGAGATTCATATAAATCCATAGCAATATTTACAGCAAATAACATTGCTCCATATTTGGAGACTGAAATTAATCAACTAACCGAGTATTTAGAAAACGAAGGATATGATGTACATAGTTACATAGTAAATGGTGGTACTCCTGAGGATTTAAAATTATTTTTGCAGCAGTTATATAGTGATTATCAGATTGAGGGTGCTTTATTTATCGGTGACCTACCTGTAGCATGGTATCAAATAGAAAATGATTATAATGAATATGGCTATGCAGAGTGGCCAATAGATTATTATTTTATGGATTTAGATGGTTTATGGTCAGATAATTTGGTGCCCGCTTCTGATTCACTCATATATGGTACAGATGGTATTTATGATACACATACGGGTAATATTGAACCAGAAATATATATAGCACGTCTTATGCCTACAGGTATAGGTGATGATGTATCTTTGCTAAAAAATTATTTTTCTAAAGATTTTGAATATAGATCGCAAAATAATGCTATAGAACACAGAGCATTAGTATATGTAGATGATGATTGGGAACCATGGTCATATGATTATGCTTATGAAGTGACATTATTATACCCAGATACTTATTTAACTTATGATATAAATGAAACAAGGGCAACAGATTATAGGCAAGATTTAGATTCGTCATGGGCTTGGGTATCAGTTTTTGCTCATTCATGGCCAGGAGGGCATTCATTTTATTATAATGACCGCACCCAAACTGATTTTTATTATTCTACAGAATATACTAATCAAGATCCTGATGTAAATTTTTATAATTTTTTTGCTTGTTCATTCGCCAGATATACACAGAATGGGTATGGTGCAGGAAGTGCAATATTTAATCAAGATTACAGTTTAGGAGCACTAGGTTCTACAAAAACTGGTAGCATGCTAAATGCGGTATATCTTTATGCTTCTCTGTCACAAGGTAAAACATTAGGAGAGGCTTACAAAGATTGGTTTTACACTATTACATCTGATGGTATCTCTTTTGATGAATTATGCTGGTTTTATGGCATGACTCTTTTAGGCGATCCCACACTAAAGCCACTTGGACAGAATGTTAATTTAATTGATTATAATACAAATAAATTGTTGGTTTCTGTATATCCTAATCCTACTAATGGTATTATAAATCTGAAAATAAATGATCCAAATCTAAATGATGTGAGTATAGAAATCACTGATATAATGGGTAGAACAATTAATAAATTTACAAAAGATTGTCATAATGCTGTGTGCGAAGAAACAATAGATCTGAGTAATCTGACTAATGGTATTTATTTTTTAAAATTATCCAATAATACAAAATATTCTATTATAAAATTATTAAAACAATAAAAATCTAAAACAAATAATTATTTTATAATAGTATTGCAATTTATTAATTTTATTTAAATTTGTTTTAAAAACTTAAAAAATTAATGTATATTTGTAATAAAATAAAAAACAAATGTATTTAATAGATCAGCATACTAAAGCTATAATGGAAGAGTGCAAAGAACGTGCTAGAGATGCTGGATTAGTTTTCGAAAATGAAACATTAGAATATATAGTTACTAATAGAGATTTATTAGATTTATCACCTAAATTTATGATCCCCACTTTGTATGATTATTGGGTAAATGATGTAGAGGTGCTGCAGCAATATGCTAAATATAAACTGTATCCATCTAATCCTTTTGAAACCGTTATCAATAGTAGGCCAGCTATATCTTTTTATAATGATAATAATCCTGATTGGCTAAATATAATGATATTTTATCATGTACTAGCACATATAGATTTTTTTCAAAACAATATTTATTTCTCTCATACTTGGGATGATGATTTTGTAGGAATAGCCTTAGCAGATAAAAGATTGATAAACATGTATCGCAGCAAATATGGTCGATGGGTTGACTACGTGATAGAATTTGCTCGCAGTATAGATAATATTGTAGGTTTTTATTCAATAATATTTAATCAATATTTAGAAGAAACTCACAAAGATCCACCACCAAAATTAGATTTTTTCTTTAATAATTTTCTGCCTAATGTCATTAAAGCAAATGAAATAGATAGATATAAATTTTTAAAACATTTTAATGAATTATTAGCCAAAAATAAAGATAATGCTGAGCAAATATTTTTTTCAGAATTATCATCTAAATATCCTGAGTTTGAGGCTATTTACAATAATTATATTAAAACTAAACCTAAAACTACTAAATTTCCTGATCTATTAGCATTTATTAATGAAGAGAGTCCATTTTTAAATAAAATTGAAAATCAATGGATGAAAGATATCATTGTTATTATTCGTAATACAGCACTATATTTCGCACCACAGCTGAGGACTAAAATAATGAATGAAGGATGGGCTAGCTATTGGCATGATAAACTTTTCAGAAATGATGATCGAATAAGAGGTCACGAAATAGATTATGCTAAAATAAATGCTGAGGTAACCTCTATTTCCCGAATTGGTCTAAATCCATATGCTATCGGAATGAGATTGTATCAATATGTGGAAGAGTTGGCTGATAAAGGAAAACTTTATAGACAATATCAAGAGTTAGATAATATTTATCAAAGAGAAACCTATGATGCTAAAACTAGTGAAGGATTAAAAACAATTTTTGATATTAGAAAATATTTCACAGATTATAATTTCATAAAAATTTATATAGACCAAGATTTCGTAGATAGACATCAGCTATTTGTAGTAGGGAAACAATATAATCCTAATGAGCAAATAATCGATTACTACGTTAAAAGTAGAAAAGCAGATGACTATAAAAAAATGCTCATAGATAGTTTATATCATCCACCAGTAATAACGCCTGATATGGATAAAACTAATGAAAATCAATTATACCTTATTCATAAATTTGAAGGTAAACCACTCGTGCAAGATTTTATCCCAGAGGTGCTAATTGGATTAGAATATCTATGGGGTGGCGATGCTATGTTAGAAACTACTCAAGTGATAATAAAACCATCAGAAAATGGTGATTATTCTGAGGACCAAAAAAAGGTTAGATATCACTGCAAACAACGTAATGTGACAATAGAAGAAATATAAATATTGTAGTTTCACAAATATATTATATAAAATAATAAAAAGGGAGTGAATTTGTGATTCGCTCCCTCTTTGTTGTAATAAAAATAAAAGTATTATAGTTTTATGAAGGATTTTTGTAATAAATCATTACTATTTATAACTCTAATAATATAAGTGCCTGATGGCATGCTAGCAGTGTTGATAATTAAATCATTATTAATATTAGATAATACTTCATTGTAAAAGATTCTGCCCATAATATCTAATATTTGTACTGATGCTTTATCAGCGTTATTCTGAAAATGAATATTTAAGATATCATTTACAGGATTAGGATATATAGAGATATTAATATTAGTAAAATCATTTTCATTAATTCCTACAAAACCAGAATTATTTAACAATGGACTGCTACTTTGTAGTCTGAAGTTTGGATTAGAATAATTATAAGGATTTCTTATTAGCAAAGGAACATAGGAACTAAGAGTATCATTATTAAATGAATTAGTTAGATACCAAGAACGAATATCAAAAGTTGATCCACTAGCAGTGGTGAAATAGTTCCCAGGCATAGCAGCCATAGTAGTGTATTTAACATTTAAAATGCCATTAGTAGCATTGGATTCGCAAGCAGAGCCATCAATCATTAATCCATCTTGCCATCCTATAAAAAGAGAATTGTATATGTCTATACCAGTATTTCTGCGAAGGTGCATAGCACGTTTGTAATTGCTGTTTATTGTAGTAGAAGCATCTTTTTTAGGACCAAAAATGGATACATTAGAAAAGACTGCAGAAGTTTGAGGTAAATTAGTAGAACCACTTGCGTCATTATCACTTTCGAAAGCATTAGAGCCACTCACATCAGCTATATTAGGTTCACGTAGTGCTACTGCATATTGTATCATACCAGAAAATCCATAATCTGTGTCAAAGTCATCATCCCATGTACCAAGAGTAATTAAATGTTTAGCATTCACACAGCCCCCAAACCATTCAAAGGCATCATCACCGCTATATGATATCTGTACATAGTCTATATTAGTATTTTTACCTACACCACCCATAGTTAATCCATTGATTTCTTTATCTGGCTGAAAAGGAATACCAGGGAATTCTATTCTCACATAGTTTAATATACCACTATTATCATTGTCATTTGTTCCGCCATAGTAACTGCGCGGGCCACCTTCGATTTGAGCTTCACCACCAGGCACATTTATTTTTGCATCACCACAAAGAATTATACCGCCCCAGTCTCCATAATTACGTGAACCAGCAGATTGATTAGATGTAAATACAATTGGTTCACTAGCAGTACCTTGAGCTATTAATTTAGCACCACGTTCTATAATTAGAGTACCTTTGCTGTTTTTGTCACCACGAATAATAGTACCAGGTTGTATAGTGAGAGTAACTCCATTTACTACATATACAAATCCTTGCAATAAATAAACTTTGTCGTTAGTCCAAGTTGTATTACTAGTAATTTCACCACTAATAGTTTGCGAAGTAGCTGGATAATTTGTATTTTGAGGATTCCAATTAGCCCAACCACTAGTCCAATCATCTTGATCATTGAAAGCTCCTCTATAACTTACCTGATCGAAAAAAGAATCATTAATATTTGGTTGAGAATAACTAAATAATGGCGTTAATATGACCATTAAAAATAGGATAATACTTGTCTTTTTCATAATTTTTGTTTTTGTTATTTCTGTATTGCAAAATTGCAATTCACATATTATTCAATTATTAAATCAATTATAAAATTTGATTAATAAATGTTAACAGAATTTAAAAATAAAAAGATGGATAGATTGAAAAAGTTTTGTAAATGAGGGGGGATTACAAAGTAGTGATATGACCTGTTGTAAACAGGTCATATCAAAGATAAAAATTATTTTTTATGAATTAAATATGATATATTATAAAATTTAATTATATATTTGCAAAATTTTTAATTATGGATAAAATATTTGAAGAACAAACCGATGTTTTTGCTCTCACTAAAGAAGGCACACGCAAATACTACGACAATTTATATAATAAATTGATAAATGAAGGCAAAGACATTGTCGATTATCAGGAGCTCAAGGCTATGTCTACTGGTGTACTTTGTCCAGATTGCAATAGCAGTCATGTGATAAAAAATGGTCTGCAGCATGGTGTACAAAATTATCTGTGTAAAAATTGTGGAAGACAATTTAGAGTAACCACCGGCACTTTTATGTATGGCATTCATCACAGAGGTAAAATGCTCGAATACATCAAATGTATGTCTGCAGGAATGACGTTGAGAGAATGTGCTAAAAATGTAGGCATATGTCTGCAAACAAGTTTCTTTTGGCGTCACAGAATATTATGTGCTTTGCAATCTTTTGAAGACAACGTCAATTTCTTTGGAGTAGTAGAATTAGAGGAGCTACTAATGAATTACTCTGAAAAAGGTAAAAAGAAAAGAGAAAAGAAAGAGTTAAAAAAGTTAAAGAAAAAGAAGCCAACGAAAGTGGCAGTATTAGCTGCCACAGATAGAAGTGGAAATATACTTTTTAAAAAATTAGAAGACAATAGAGTGCAAGCTGATCACGTATCTGATTTTTTAAAATCCCGAATATCAGATAATTCAGTTGTATGTGGAAGTAATAAGAAAGCGTTCAAGACAGTAAATGCTGAGCACATAAAACACAAAGAAATAACTAACAAAAACAAGATGAAGCAAGGAATATATAGCGTATCAACTGTTCATAAGAAAATAACAAATTTTGTTAGTTGGATAAATTATAAGTTTCGTGGAGTTGCGACGAAATATTTAACAAACTATATAATGTGGTTTGTTATTAGAGGAAAGTATTTGGCGGAGAAGATAATAGAAGATACAGGGAGGATACTTAATTTAGCCGCGTCGGATAGGCGGGCATGGGAGCGGTACAGTGCTCTAATGTCTTTAACATATTTATATTATAACATTTAATATTATTTACAAATACCTTTCTATCATTTATTTTTCAATTATATAAGAAACTTTACAATTTTTTTATTCTACTATTGAAATCTTGAGAGTATTTATGTGCTTTTTTGCATTTATTGGCATGCTAGCTGTATGTATCACCCAATCACCAGGTTCTAAATATTCATTCTCTTTTAAAAAATTGAGTGTATCTTCTATTGTTTCATCAGTACTATTTTGATTATCATAAAAGAAAGATCTCACTCCCCATATCAGAGAAAGTTTTCTAATGACTTTATTTTGAGAAGTGAAAGCAAAAATAGGTACTGGCGAACGGTAAGAAGAAATTTGAATAATAGATGACCCTGTATATGTGAGACCAATTATTGCTGATATAGGATATGTTAAAACGACATCAGCTGCTATAGATGCTGTAACATATTGAATTTTGTTACAATTAATTTTTAGTGGTGAAGCCATTTTGAAATTTTTAGTTAGTAATTTATTGAATTCTGGGTTATTTTCTACCTCTCCTATGATTTTAGCCATAGTTTCTATGACCAAAATTGGATTATTACCGAGGCTTGTTTCGTCAGTCAATAGTAGCGCATCTGTACCATCAAGCACAGCATTTGCAATATCAGTAACTTCTGCACGGGATGGTATGATATCATCTATCATACTTCTTAGTAATTGTGTAGCCACGATGACAGGTTTAGCTAATTGTCGGGCTCTAGTGATGATTCTTTTTTGCCAAATAGGCAATTGATATATAGGCACTTCTACACCTAGGTCTCCTCGAGCTATCATTACTCCATCAGATAAACTAATTATTTGATTTAATTGTTTTAGTGCTTCTGGTTTTTCTATTTTTGCTATTATACTTATATCACTATTGAGTGATTCTAGATATTCTCTTAACTGTATAATATCATTTGCACTTCTAATAAAAGAAAGTGCCAACCAATCAAAATCATGATTTATAATAAATCTAATGTCTTCTTTATCTTTTTCAGTGACAGAAGGTATCGATAGGTTTGCCTGAGGTATATTGAACCCTTTTTGTGATAATAATAGCCCACCACGTATAACTTTAGCTTTTATTTCTTTTTCGTTTAAAATTTCTTCAATTCTTAATATTATTTTGCCATCATCGATAAGTACTTGATCACCTTTATGAAGTTCATTAAAATTATTGTATCTTAATGTGAAACCATTCTCATCACCGATGATTTCTTTATTAGTAATTAAAATGTAAGAATCATTTTTAAGTATTGTTCCTTCTTTTATTTCTCCTATTCTGAGTTTAGGACCTTGCAAATCTGCTAAAATAGCACATGGTATTTTGAGTGCTGTTGATGTCTCTCTTATGATATTTATGATTTCTTCGAATTTTTCATAATTAAAATGTGAAAAATTTAATCTGAAAACATTTGTGCCAGCTAATAGCATTTTTTCTATAGTTTCTTTGTTCCATGATGTTGGTCCAATAGTAGCTATTATTTTAGTACGTAGAAATTTTTTCCCCATTTTCTTAAATTTTTACAAATTTATACATATGTTTTTTAATAATCTTAAATTAATGTTAAATTTCATTTTTCTTTGTTGTATGTTAAAATCAAAAAATTTTATTAAAATATTTCAAAATGTTTTAATTCACATAACTATAATCATATAATTATTTATTTTTATTAATGATATCCTAAAAATGAAAATATAAGAAAAATATATTATAGTTGTTTATTAGTAAAATCTAAAAAAATAATTATTTTCTGATTTATGTTATCTTTTATTAAATTTTTTTATTTTAGTACTTGTGTGTTTTTTTATTTGTTATATCTTTATAAATTGTTTACTCATATTGGAATTTTTAATTAATAGTCCGTAACTATTCCTTTCCCATTTAACATCAAAAAAATCATTATTTTTAATTATTTCTTTCCATGACAGATACATATTTCGAGAGTAGTTAATATCATCTAAAATAACAATTGATGGTTCTGATAGAATTGCGGGTAATTGATTAATTATATTAATAGTAGCTTCGTAATGATGTGAACCATCTACAATTATTAATTCAAATTTTTTATTTTCTTTGATAAATTTATCTATTGCAGTTTTAAAATCAAGATTAAAATTCTGTAAATTTATCAAATTCAATTCATTTTTCAAATTAGTGATGTAATTATTAAGTAAGGTTACTCCTTCTATGGTATAAATTTCAGTATATAGTAATGATAAAGAAAGCATAGCAGATGTTTTTCCAAATCCTCCTCCTAATTCTAAAATATTTTTAGCATTAAAATATTCGGCTAATCCTATAATATAACTACGTTTTTTTAATTTAGTCGATATTCGTTTTTCCCATTTATTTACTTTAGTTTTTATAAATTTTTTGTTAGCACCTATTGATTGAAACTCGATATAATCGTTGCATTTAGATAGTTTGTTTTGATACGATATGAGCTGTTGTGGTATTCTATAATGTATTCTATATGTTTTTAGATATAGTTGATATAGAAATGGAGAATGTAATTTTATAGGATTTTTTTTAGTCAAATAATATTGCAAACTATGATAAAATCTAAAACAAATATTTTTCATTTTTTTAAACTTTCCGCCCTTTATTTAATCTATAGATTGTGCATCTACGCATATTTCATGAACTATATTATATAATTTCTCTACGACTTCTTGTGGAATATTCTCTATTTGTGCTTTTTCAATAATTTTATTTAATTTTTCATTATATATTTGAGGTTGATAAATAGGGATATTGAGGGATTTTTTAATTTCTCCAATTTGTTTGCACAATTTATATCTTTTAATGAATAATGTAAACAGCTTATCGTCAATTTCATTCAATTCACTCCTGAGCTGTACTAGATCATCACTCTTAAACATTTTATATAATTTATTTTATAAAAAATTGGAAAATAATTAAAACAGTATTTAAAAATGATAAATAAGGAGATACCTCGCTTACAGCTCTATATAGAACTCTTTGTTTAGGAATAACATATACCATATCTCCATCCTTGAGATAAACATTCCCAAGATAAAGATTTTCTTTATCTTGTAAATTTACTTGATAAAAAGAAAAATATTGTTCATTATTCAATGGGCGAGCTATTATTATTTTATCAGAATTAGCTTCTCCTATGCCACCACTACCAGTAATGGCATCTAGTAATGTAATATACGAATTAGAAAAAGGAATTACTGTAGCATTGCCATTGCCTTGCGAAAAAACATAAACTTTTTTATTTGTCCAGCTAAGGATTACGTAAGGATCGGTGATAAAGTGAGAATATAACTTAGTAAGAGTATCTTTAAATGTTTCTATTCGCAATCCTTCTACATAAATATCGCCTAATAATGGTAAATCAATATTACCATATTCATTAACATAGTAGCTAATATTAGATGTATTGTCTGCATTTATTGTATTATTAAGATTAGGCGAAATAACTAGTTGCTCACCTTTATTGGGATAAACAGATATAACAAACTGATCACCTTTTTTAATAGTTTGTGCTGGTGGTACTTGAAGCTCATTAATATCTTTCAGATCCATTTCATTTAAATTAGTCATCAATAAATTAGGATAATAATAGCTCGAGCATGAGGTTAAACTCAATAATAATAATAAAACAAATAAATAATTAAATTTCATTCCTTAAAAAATTAAAAAATTTTACAAAGTTAAACTTTATAAATAAATTAGAAATTTTTATTTTTATAATAATTATAACCAAAAAGTGCAAGGTCATATTTAATGGGATCTACAGGGTTTAATAATTTCAGCTTATTTGTTAATTCTATCACTGCTTTGAGGTCATTTTGTTTTCGTGATAAAAGTCCTAATTCTCGTGCAGCCTTTCCTACATGTAGATCTAAAGGTATATATAGTGATGATGACGGTATATTTTGCCAAATTCCAAAATCTAACCCTTCTTTATTGTTGCGAACCATCCATCTAAAAAATAAATTTATTCTTTTGCAAGCACTATTTTTATCTGGGTTAGGAATATGTTTTTCGCTGCGACGTTCATGAGGTACAGACAAAAATAAATCTCTAATAGCTCTAATACTATCTAACAAATCATTAGTTTTATCATAATGATTTTTAACAAAATTATTTAAACTATCATATTTGAAATATATCAAACGCAGGGCATCTAAGAAATAAAATAAATCCATTGGTTGAAAAGTACGGTAAACAAAAGATTCGCAAGATTTCCATTTATTTTTTGGTCCAGTTACAAATTTATATGGCTGATAATTCATCAATTGTATGAGATTTTTGGCAGCTTTCACAATATTTTCGCGTTTTCCCCATGCAATGATAGCACTAAAAACCCCCGCTATTTCTATATCTAAAGGATCAGAGAAAATAGCGGGAATTTTAATTGGATCTATTTCCCAATATTTGGGTTGAGAAAATTCTGTATAAAAAGAATCTAATAGAAATTTAATATTATTCAACTAGATTTATCTAATTTGTTTAATAATTTCTTGTCCTACTTTAATAGCATTTAGATTAGCGGGTATCAGATGATGATGACGTTCTGGTAGTGATTCTTTTAAGCCTTCTTCTATGTATTCAAAAGATACTATAGGTTTTAGTTTTAGATAACCACCCAGCACGAACATATTAAAAATTTTCATATTCCCTGTTTCTACAGCTTTGTTAGAAGCTTCTATTTGATAAATTTTTATATCTGTTCTTTCGGGATGACGCGTAATGCCATGAGGATCATATATTAATATGCCACCTGGTTTCACAGAATTTTCAAATTTATCTAAAGAAGGTTGATTTAGGATTATTGCTGTGTCAAATTCATTTAATACAGGACTACTAATGCGTTCATCACCAAGGATAACTGTTACATTAGAGGTGCCACCACGCATTTCTGGACCATAGGATGGGAACCAACTAACATTTAGACCTTGTTTCATACCAGCAGTTGCTAAGATCTTGCCCATTGATAGGACACCCTGTCCTCCAAAACCTGCGATAATTATTTCTTCTGTCATAATAATACAATTTTATAATTCTTTAACTATTTGGCCATCTACCTTTATATCACCAAGAGGGAAAACTTTAAACATATTTTCTTCCATCCATTTATTAGCCTCTACAGGTGTCATTTTCCATCCACTATTACAATTAGAAACTATTTCTATAAAGGATAATCCTTTATTTTGCTGTTGATTTTCAAAAGCTTTTCTAATTGCTTTTTTAGTTTTTCTAACGTTGGCAGGTTTATGAACAGATTGCCTAGTAACATAATAAGTACCAGGTAGCATAGCAACTAATTCTGTAATATGCAAAGGATGCCCCATCATTTGAGGATCTCTACCATATGGAGAAGTAGCAGTTACCATACCATCTAATGTGGTAGGTGCCATTTGTCCACCTGTCATACCATAAATACCATTATTTATAAAAATAACAACGATATTTTCTCCTCTATTACATGCATGCAGAGTTTCATTACCACCTATAGCTGCGAGGTCTCCATCACCCTGATATGTAAAAACAAATTTATTAGGGTAGAGTCTTTTAATAGCAGTGGCAAGGGCTGTAGCTCTACCATGAGCAGCTTGTTGCATATCTATATCAAAAAATTCATAAGCTAATACAGAACAACCTACTGGTGCAATACCAATAGTCTGATCCTGTATGCCCATTTCTTCTATTGTCTCTGCTATCAATCTATGAGCTACTCCATGACCACAACCAGGGCAATATGACAAAACATTGTCTGTGAGAACTTTAGTCTTTTTGAAAACAATGTTTTCATCTTTTATTATATCTTTCCAACTTTCAAATTTTACATCCATAATTACAATCTTTAATACTTGTTAACAATTTTTTCTTTTAGTGCATTGAGTACTTGGAATGGAGTATGTATTGAACCACCTACTCTACCATAGTGCTCTACTGGCACTCTATCATGCACTGCCAATCTAACGTCTTCTACTAATTGGCCTAGGCTCATCTCTACAGATAATATACCTTTTACTTGTTTAGACAATCTTTCAAGTTCTTTATCTGGGAAAGGATATAAAGTAATTGGTCTATATAAACCAACTTTAATACCTTCTGCTCTAGCTAAATCTACAGTTTTTTGACCAATTCTCGCACTAGAACCATAAGCTACTATTAGATACTCTGCATCATCAGTTTTAATATTTTCCCACATAGCATCCTCTTTCATTTTTTCATATTTTTCTTTGAGATGCATAACATGTTTTTCTTGTCTAATGGGATCTAGATCTAGGGAGGTAATAATATTACGTTCTCTATTTGGAGTTTTTCCTGTAGTAGCCCAAGGACATTCTTTAATAATTTCTTCTTCAGTTCTTCTAGGTATAGGATCAAAGAGTTCGACTTTTTCCATTACTTGGCCGATAACTCCGTCTGATAAGATCATCGCTGGATTACGATATTTAAAAGCCATTTCGAAACCAAGTTTTACAAAGTCAGACATTTCTTGAACAGACGAAGGAGCTAAAACGAACAAATAATAATCTCCATGTCCACCACCTTTAGTAGCTTGGAAATAGTCACTTTGAGAAGGTTGAATGGTTCCTAATCCTGGACCTCCACGCACAACATTTGCTATTAAACAAGGAATTTCGGCGCCAGCCATATATGAAATTCCTTCTTGCATTAAGCTAATACCGGGACTAGAAGATGTAGTCATAACTCTTTTGCCAGCAGCACCGCCACCATAAAGCATATTGATAGATGCTACTTCACTCTCTGCTTGTAAAACCACCATACCGGTACGTTCATAAGGCTTCTCAGCCATTAAATACTCTAATACCTCTGATTGAGGGGTGATGGGGTAACCAAAATAGCCATCGCAACCAGCACGAATAGCAGCTTCAGCAATAGCTTCATTTCCCATCATTAAACGTATTTCTCCCATATTTTGTACTTTTTTTTAAGATTAAACTTCTACTTTTGCTTTATACAGCGTAATAACTGTATCAGGACAAACCATAACGCAATTCTCACAAGCTGTACAATCTTCTTTAATTACATCTGCATAGAAATAACCTTTAGTATTCACATTATTACCAAGGGCTATTACATTCTGAGGGCATACTTCTACACATAAGCCACACCCTTTACATTTTTCTATGTCAATTACTATTGCACCTTTAAATTTTGCCATATTTTTTATTTATTTTTATTTTGTTCAATATTTTCTTTCATAATTTGCAACCTTCTACCTAGCTCATCCATCATATCCATTGGTATCAATGACACGCAGGCTCTTATTCCTTCATGAATATCTGACCCTGTAATTTTTAGTGATATAGCACCTATGCCATGCAGTAATAGCTGATAGAGAAATTCATTACCATCAAGGCCAGGATATTTAACTGTAAAATAAAATCCATCAGCTATGGGCTTATCTACATCTTTGTCATAAACCAATTGAAATCCATTTTCTAAGAAATGTTTTTTCATTATTTTAGCTTTTTCTCCATAGATAAGTACCTCATCTCTGAAATTATATTTACCTTCATTTACAGCTTTCAGAATAGCATATAAAGCATATTGTGGAGAATGGCTTGTGCCACTGCTAACACTATAAATACTTTCAAAAATCAATGCAGTACCGAAATGATCCGAATGAAAATTAGTTTTAAGATCTGGGAAATGTCTATTAAATAATTCTGGACTAACTATCATCATCCCTATTCTTTGACCAGCATAAGAAAATACTTTTGAGCTACTTATAAGTAGAATATATTGATCATAATATTTACCTATTGTAGGCTGATATGGAGGTACACCTGGTTTACCATAATCTTGTCTAAAATCCATTCCGAAGTAGGCTAAATCTTCAATTACAACAACATCATATTTCTTAGCTATTTTTGCAATTATTTGGAGCTCCTCGTCAGTGAAAACTATCCAAGATGGATTATTTGGATTACTGTATATAAGACCGTAAAATTCTCTTGTAGATAAGTATTTTTCTAATACTTCTTCTAATTTTTTACCACGATAATTATAAACATCAAAATGGTCAACCCCTGAACCTAAAACATTAGCTTGTAATTTATGAACAGGGAAACCGGGATCTAAAAACAATAATTTTTTTCTATCTTTATGAGTATGCATGAGTGTCATAAAAGAAGTAAAACTTCCCATCATAGAACCTACAGTAGGTAAACAATTTTCTTCATTTACATCTAGATCTAGAAAATTTTTTACAAATTTTTTAATTTCATTTTTTAAAGGTTTATAACCTTGTATATCAGGATAAACAGCAGCAATGCCTTGCTTGAGAGCTTCTATTTCTGCATCTACGCCCAGCTGAACTGGTGGCAAGCCTGGATTACCTAGCTCCATCCTTATATATCTAACACCTGTTAATTTTTCTAAATTATCTACAATTTGGCACATCTGCCTGATAGAGGTATCAACCAGAGAGCTAACATTATACTTTTTTAATACTTCATCTAATACTTTTTTATCAATTATGGTATTTGGCATATTTGTTTTTTGCAAATCTAATAATTTTTAACAATATAAATATACATAATATTTATCATATTTTTTATTGTTTAATATCAACAAATAAAAATTAAAAAAAATAAATTTTATTAATACATTTGTAAAATAAGAAAAAATTTATGGCTGAAGAAAAAAAGACAACGACTAAAAAAGCAACACAAAGCAGTTCCAAAACTAAAAAAATAGGATCTATAGAAATTATTGGTGGTAAAATACCACCAAGTGATATAGAAACAGAGGAAGTAGTATTAGGAGCATTATTAATAGAACCAAACGCTTTAGCAACAGTAATAGATATATTGCAGCCAGAAGTATTTTATAAAGAAGCACATCAACGTATCTTTGCTGCTGTATTAGCGTTATACCCAATAGGTGAACCAATAGATGTGATAACAGTAACAAATTATTTAAGGAAAAGCGGTGAAATAGATTTTATAGGTGGCCCGGCATATATAGCGCAATTAACCGATAGAGTAATATCAGCTGCTAATATAGAATATCATGCACGAATTTTAATAGAAAAATATATACAACGAAAACTAATAGAAATATCAAATAATATTATAACTGAAGCCTATGATGCTACTTCCGATGCTTTCGACACATTAAATGAAGCTGAGAATGCATTATTCCAAATTAATGAGCAAAATCTGAGACGCTCTTTTAGATCTATGCCATCTGTATTGCAAGTAGTGAGAGAGCAGATAGAAACAGCTTATAAAAATCAAGGTGAATATACTGGAGTAGTATCAGGTTTTTATCAATTAGATCAGCTGACAGGAGGGTTACAACCATCTGACTTAATAATTATAGCAGCTAGACCTGGTATGGGAAAAACAGCTTTTGCTCTATCTATGGCACGAAATATGGCTGTAGAGTTTGGCTTTCCCATAGCATTTTTTTCTTTAGAAATGACTGCACCACAATTAGTGATTAGAATATTGTCTGCCCAAACACAAATATCCAGTGAAAGAATAAGAAAAGGTGAATTAGACGATACAGAGTGGATGACTTTAAATGAAGCTATGAATAAATTATCTAATGTAAAATTATTTTTGGATGATACCCCTGCCTTATCTATATTTGAATTAAGAGCTAAAGCACGCAGGCTCAAACAAGCATACGATATACAAGCTATATATATAGATTATTTGCAATTAATGACAGCTAAAATAGATAAAAATAGTAATAGAGAACAAGAAATTGCCTCTATTAGTAGATCATTAAAAGCTCTAGCAAAAGAATTAAATATACCCGTGATTGCATTATCACAATTAAGCCGTGATGTAGAAAAACGAAGTGGCACTAAACGTCCCCAATTATCTGATCTTAGAGAATCTGGAGCCATAGAACAAGATGCTGATATTGTAATTGGCATTTATAGACCTGAATATTATATGAAAGAAGAGCAAGTAGATGAAGACAAATTAGCAGCAGTTAAAAATAAAGCTGAAATAATCCTTCTAAAACATAGAAATGGTCCATTGGGCACTGTAAATCTTTATTTTCTCAATCAGTTTGCATTATTCACTGATGAAGATATTTCTAATATCAATTTCGAAAAACAAGTTTTCCAATCAAAAATTAATGAAGATTTTGATGAAGATTACTATGGCTCGTATGAAGCACCTTACTAAAATATATTGATAATATTTTTTATCTGGATATATTAGAAAGTTCAAAATGCTTTATAGTATTGAGAAACAATTGTAATAAAGAGTTTTATCAAGAGTAATAAGATAAATGGAGGTATAATGGAGGGTTAAATGTAACAAATTTATGTTATACTTTACAGTATGTTAATCATATCTCTGACTAACTATCTCTCTATACTTGTCCCACGCCCATCTGTCGTGCGATGACAAGTTCAGTAGTCTACCAATGTCAGAATCTATCAACTCTTTTAGATATTTATTCATTATCACAAACCACATTAGATAGCTCTGCAAGTACTTAGTAGCTACCCCGTGAAACCTACTCAACCACGTCTTGAAATCACTTATTTTATTCTCTACAATCTTCACACTATAAATCCCTCGCTTAATCTGTCTTTTATTTACTATCACTTTTTTACTTTGTAAACTTTTTACGCCTTTTCTAAACTCTTTCTTTGGCTTCACACATATAAGATTGTTTTCTGACAATCTACTCTTGAGTTCATCTCTCAATTGTTCATTTTTTACTTTTTTCTCTCCAACTTGTTTAAAAAGTAAATTACCTTCTCTGTCTGTAACTACTAATACTGCTACCTTGGGATGTTTCTTCCTTTTAGCTTTTCGATATTCTTCTTTGTTTTTAAACTTTCTGCCTTTTTCTGAATATTTCATTAGTAGTTCATCGGCTTCCACAATCCCAGAGAAGCTTATCCCACCTTCTAACGCTCTAATAGCTGCTAATATTTTGTGTCGCCATTCGAAGCTGGTTTTCAGACAAATGCCAACCTCATTAGCACATGCTCGTAAACTTTTACCCTCGAGCATGCATCTCATATAATCGAGCATTAATGGATATTTTCGCATACGATAAACAAAGGTGCGGGCAGTTTCACGAAATTGATAACCACAGGTTTTACATTTGTAAACTTGTCTGCCATTTCTTTTGCCAACTTTGATGACGTTTTCACTTTTGCAGTCGGGACATATAGCTGCAGTAGATTGGATTTTAACTCTTTGATAATCTACAGCAGTGGCATTGCTATTAACTAGGTACTGGTATAGTTGATCGAGGAAATCTCGTTTGTGATCCTTGGGTAGAGCCAAGTATTTATCAATGTTTTCTAGTAATTCTTTCATACTTAAAAATTTTAACAAAATTAATCAATAATATTTAAATTATAAAATATTTCAACTATAACATAAAATGTTATAATCATTTGCTTACGCTTATGCTACTTTTTTCAATTTTATGATAACTTATTTACATAAAAAAACATTTTTTATTAAATTTGCAATGCTTTAATATTAATTTTTAAAATATTTGTTATGCATTTCTCTGTTTTACTACTTATTGGATTTATTATAGCTTGCATTGTTTTATTTGCATCTTTTTTCAAACATTGGAATGTACCACTTATTTTAATAGCTTTAGCTATTGGTATTATCTTTGGGAGTGATGTAACTGGTATTATATATTTTGATAATGCAGAGCTTACAAAACAAATAACAGATATTGCTCTGATGTTTATTCTGTTTGCTGGTGGTTACGAAACAAAAATTAAAGATTTAAAAAATGTTTTGAAACCTGCACTATTATTATCTAGTATTGGTGTTTTATTGACAGGTGTCATTTGTGCATTATTATTTTCTTTAATTTTTAAATGGGATTTTTTGCACTCACTATTATTATCTGCTATTATATCCTCCACTGATGCTTCAGCTATATTTTCTATTTTGAGAGGTAGTAATATTGATAAGCAAACAACATCATTAATAAAGCTGGAATCTGCCACTAATGATCCAATGGCAATTATTTTCACCACTTTTTTGATTCAATTATTTCAAGGATATAATTTTAGTACATTTTCTACAATATTAATTTTCTTGTGGTTATTTATTGGAGGTATAGCAATTGGTATCTTAATAGGGGTTTTAAGTAAAATAATTATTAAGCAGATCAAAGATCTAGATGCCGGATACTATCATTTATTGATAATTGGGATCATATTTCTTAGCTTTGGTATAGCAGAATTATGTAAAGCCAACGGTTTGATGGCAGTATTTTTTACAGGTTTAATACTAGGTAATACTAAGCTCCCCTATAATAATAGAATAGCTGCATTTACAGATACATTATCTTTTATTACTAATGTTATTATTTACGTTCTCTTAGGGCTTTTAGCTTTTCCAAGTAAATTTTCTGAAATTTATTTATATGGTATAGGATTATTTTTAATTTTGACTTTTGTGGCTCGACCTGTTACTGTTTTTTTATTAACTGCTTTTACTAAATTTTCTATAAAGAAAAAAACTTTCATAAGTTGGAGCGGCATTAGAGGTACTGTACCTATTGTTTTAGCTACTTATCCTTTGATTGCTGGATTAGATCCTAATCATCAAATGTTTAATATTATTTTTATTGCAGTTATTTTATCAATTGTAGTGCAAGGATCATCACTTAATAAAATAGCTAATCTATTAAAATTAACTACTAAAAAAAAGAAAAAAGTATTAAATTCTATGGAATTAGTTACTGTGCATGATACTGAAGTAGATTTAATAGAGATTTTTATTGATGATGAATTATACAGTGGAGAATGTCTTGTAGCGGATCTAAACTTACCTCCCAATAGTACTATAACAATGATTAATAGAAATAATGAAGTAATAGCACCCTCTGGGCAAACTGTTATTCTACCAGGAGATGTTTTGTATGTACTAGTAGAGAAAGACAATATTGATATGGCTATTGATGAAATATTAAGTAATTTTGAGAAAATTAATTATTAATATCTTCATTAATATAGTATTTTATTATATTTGCAAAAAAAGAATGAAATCATTTTTTAGAATAATTTTTTTTATTTTTATTTTATTAAATTTTAATCTGTCGGCTCAAAATTATGATAAGATAAAATTATCTAAAATTGAAGCTTACGAAGATTTATCAAATTTATACCAATACCTTACTCAATCTCATCCTAATATTAACGAGGTATCAGACTCTACATATTTAAAAAATGCTTTTTCTAATATTTTTTTATCTATTGATGATAGCATTAGCATTGATGAATTTTTTATTAGATTAGTTACTATTTTTTCTAAAATTGATGATTCTCATCTAATGTTAAATTTAGATTATTATGCCTACCAAAGGGTTCTTCCTAAATTTTTTGGTGGAGTGGTAGCTTTCGATAATGGTAAAATTTATTTATTAAAAGATATTGCTATTGATTCATTTTTTGTAAATACACGCATTTTATCTATAAATGACATAGATGCTACAGAGATTTATAATACATTATCTGGTTTATGTAATGCAGATATTGGACTGAAGGCCACAAAAGACAATAATGCTTCTTTACTATTTTATTATTATTTCCCCATAGTCTACCAAGTGAAAAATTTTAATTCTTGCATATTACTCAATGAGATGTCAAATGATACTTTCAAATATAGTATCGATGGTATTTCTATGCGTGACCAAGAAAGTTCACAATCTTTTTTCTCACCTTATCTAAAAGATCTAAATAATCCTTATAAGTTTGCTATTTATCCAGACATAAATACAGCATACTTATATGTTTCTGATTTTTTAAATAATTCTTACAATACACCTTCGCAGCTAATGCCAATAGTTTTATCTAATTTGAAAAAATATAAAATTGAAAATATAATTATTGATTTGCGTGGAAACTTAGGTGGATATGTAAGTGTAGCTGAAGATTTCTTGAAATATTTTATGACTGAACCTTTTATTTTTGTCAAAAACTATAGAGCTAATCCTAGTAAATGGACAGATCAAATAATTTTAAATAATGGTCAGACTCAAAGAGAATGGTACAATTTCTTTTTAACTTTAAATTCTATTAATAATAAAGAAATGAGGTTACTAAAAGCTGGCTATGATGGTCCAGTAGTATATGAAGAGAACAAAGCAACTAAACCAAATAAAAAACATTTCGATGGTAATATCTATGTTTTGACTGATGGCGGTAGTATATCTGCTGCTGCTCTGGCAGCTAATCTTTTATCTCATAGACCAAACACTTTTTTAGTAGGGTTGCCACCAGGTGGCACTAAAAGAGGTACTTTCGGCCAAAGTAAACGAATTTATTTGCCTAATTCTAAAATTTCTTTTTCTCTTAGCTTATTAGAATTTACACAATTCCCAGAGTATAATCGCGAGCCCATAGATATAGACTTCCCATTGCAATGGGCTCAACCTAATTTTAATAATCCTATAAAAGATCCATGGGTCCAATTCATAATCAAAAAGATAAATAGAAAAGTATAATTATGAAAAGAATAATCTTATTATTATTTAGCTTTAATGTTTTAGTTTTATCTGCACAATCTTTAAATGATTCATTAATATTATCTCCACTCCGCAATGATCCTAGAGTAAATGAAAATTCGTTTTCTTTTGTGTTATATAGTTTCAAAAAACAGGAAACTTTATTATCTGTTAATTCATTTAAGCCTTTAATACCAGCCTCTGTAAATAAATTGATAACTGCTGTATCGGCATATTACTATCTGGGAGATGATTACAAATTTAATACTTATACTTATCTGAGTGGTGAACAAATTAATAATATTTGGAAGGGCAATATTTATATATATGGCACTGGTGATCCGCTTATTGGTGATGATTTTCCTGAAAAGAATAAATTTTTTGATTCTTTAGTTCATATTCTTAAATCAATGGGTATAGATACTATACAAGGCAATATTATAGCAGATGCTAGCTATTGGGGTAGTGACATTGTGCCAGCTGGTTATGATTGTGAAGATTTAGGTAATTATTATGGTGCTGGTGCTTCATCATTGATATATAATGGTAATGTATGGAAAATAGGTTATAAATTAACGCCATATTATGGCAAAACAGCTAAAATATTATTTACTATTCCAGAGTTTCCTCATGTTATTTATCAAAACAAAATAAAAATAGCTAATAGAAATTATGGTAATTATTCTAATGTAATTGGTAGACCACTAGATAAATCTTATATTTTCACAGGGACTATTCCCAAGGGGAATGGTGATACCATGTTTGTGAAAGCTTCTAGCCCAGATCCTGCTTATGGCTTTGCTTGGAAAACCAAACAATCCCTTTCTAACAATGGAATCTGTGTTAAAGGTAATATCATTACGACATACAATGACACTGTGATTTATGATAATAAATATTTAATATTAAATTATGAATCTATGCCATTAGATAGCGTGATTTCTTTTACAATTAGAAATAGTTATAATGTAGGAGCTGAGGCTTTAGCTAAGGCAATATCTAAAAAATATGGCGATGGTTCATACAAATCTTATGAGACCTTGGCTAAAAAAATGCTTTATAAATATGGTGCAGATACTACAGAGATTAAAATATATGATGGCAGTGGACTAAGTAGAAAAAATCTATTGACAGCTGATGCATTACTAACTACATTGATAGCTTCTCTTAATGCAAACTGGTATGATGATTTAAACAATTCATTAGCTATAGCTGGTGTCAATGGAACCTTAAAAAGGTTTTTAAAAAATACTCCATTAGAAAATAATTTAAGAGCAAAAAGTGGTTATTTACATTATATTAGAGGATTTGCTGGATATTTCGATATTCCAGACTCTATGGACACTTTTGCTTTTGTAATCTTAGTAAATGACTTCAAAGCAGATACTAAATATTTAACAAAAAATATCGAAGCAGTTTTACTAAATTCATATAACGAACTGACAAACATCTATCGTGCTAGTAGATCTAATGAAGATGCATCTAAAATATCACAATGAGATTTCATTAATAATTTTATAACTTTATAAAATTATTAATTGGTTTTTGTAACCTTAAGGCTAAGATCTAGACTAGAATAGTGATGCGTCATATAACCACTAGAAATATAATCCACTCCTGTCTCTGCATAATCTTTAATGTTATTAAGATTAATACCACCGCTAACTTCGATTTCTTTTTTACCATTTACAATGGCTACAGCAGTTTTGATATCATTTAAATTGAAATTATCTAACATTATACGAAATACTGAATCGAATTGTAATATTTCTTTAACGTTTTCGATATTGCGAGCTTCTACTTCGATAGGTAGGGTTAATTTTTTTTCTATTAAATATTTTTCTACTTTTGTTATAGCTTGAGATACGCCACCAGCGAAGTCTATATGATTATCTTTTATCAAAATCATATCATATAATCCAAAGCGATGATTAAATCCACCACCTAATCTGACGGCCTCTTTTTCTAATTCTCTTAATAGTGGAGTAGTTTTTCGTGTATCTAAAAGTTTAGCTTTAGTGTGAGATATTTTATCTACCATTTTGCGAGTAGTAGTAGCTATACCAGACATTCTTTGCATAAAATTAAGTAATACTCTTTCTACAGCTAGCATAGACTGCTGTTTACCATATAGATTAAAGACAATATCTCCTGGGACTACTACATCTCCATCAGTTTTCAAAAGATTAATAGAAATAGTAGGATCATAATAATGAATAAGTTGTCGAGCAAAAGAAATCCCAGCAATAATGCCTTTTTCTTTAACATATAGAGCTGTATTACCCATAGCTTGTGAATCTATTATAGCCTGTGAGGTGTGGTCTCCCTCGCCTATATCCTCTATTAATGACCACTTTATTATTTCTTCTAATTGTAATCTATCCATTGCATTAATTTATAAAATCATTTTATATCAAAATCATCCCAATCTTTTGAAAATGGTAGTTTTTGTCGAATTTTAACTAAATTATCGTAGTTGGTTTTTACAAAATAAACATTTTCATCTTGTGTACCTTCTAAAATGACATTCCCAACAGGATCGATACACATAGTACCGCCCATATATTCGAATCCATTACCATCTGTACCTACACGATTTACACCGATTACATAAGCTTGATTTTCTATGGCTCTTGCTATTAATAGATGTTTCCAATGATTATATCTCTTAGTAGGCCAATTAGATACATAAACCAAAACATCATAATCAAAACTATTATTATTAATTCTATTCCTATTAAAAACAGGAAAACGAATATCATAACAAATATATGGTCTAATATTCCATCCTAGATATGGGATAGTTACTATTTCTTTTCCTTTAGTAAAATAAATATTTTCTTCTGCTAATGAGAATAGATGAGCTTTATCATATTTATAAATTACACCATCAGGAGTAAAAAACAGAAATCTATTATAGATTTTATCATTTTCATTGATCATAAAGCTTCCACAGATAGCAATATCATAATTATTAGCTAAAAATTTTAATTTATTAATCATTGGGCTATGCATACTTTGAGCATATTCAGGATTTTTAGTAGCATATGCTGTAGTGCAAACCTCTGGGCAAACTAAAATATCAATATTTGATTTAGTAGATCTTTGTATAGCAAATTCAATGTTTTTAAGATTAGTATCTATATCCAACCAAATAGTATCAGCCTGATACAGAGCCCAAGATATAATATTTTTCATAATATTATATATTAACCAAATTTTTTAAAGAAAATAATAAAATAAATTTTAAAAAAACTAATTATTAATTTTCTTTTTATTTGCTTTATTACCTTCTAAAATAAACCAAGCAATAGTAGAAGCGATGAAAACTGTGGAATAAGCACCAGCTATTACACCAATGATCATAGCAAAAGTAAAGCCTTGGATAACCTCACTACCAAAAATAAATATTGCAAGTAATACCACTAATACTGTACTCGCTGTATTAACAGTACGAGATAGAGTAGAATTGATAGCATCATTCATATTTTGCTTTAATGAACGTTTAGGATACAAGGCATTATATTCACGTATTCTATCAAAGATTACCACTGTATCATTAATAGAATAACCAACTAAAGTTAAAATAGCTGCTAAGAAATTTTGATCTACTTCCAAATTGAATGGTAATATTCCATAGAATAAACTGAAGATACCTGTAACAAAGAAAGCATCATGGAATAAAGCCACAGTAGCTCCTAGACCGTATTGCCATTTTCTGAATCTTATAAAAATATAAATAAACATTGCTATCAGAGCTAAAATGATAGAAATAATACCAGATCTTTGGATATCTTTAGCTACAGTAGGTCCCACATTCTGCGAACTCATAATACCTAAAACTTTATTAGGATTGTCAGTAGAAAATTCTTCAAAAGAGATAGGATCTTTATAAAAACCTTTTACACCCTCATAAATTGCTTTTTCTACATTTATGCCAGCAGTTTTTGAAGTATCATTTAATAAATATTTAGTAACGATACGTACTTGATTACTATTACCATAAATTTTCACTTCTGGAGTTTCATTTAATACATCAAAGAGTGCTGATTGCACATCAGTGGCCTGGACAGGTTGATCGAATCTAACTACATAAGTACGACCACCAGTATAATCTATTCCAAATTGTAAACCTCTAGTAGATAATGAAATAATAAATGCTAAAAATAGTATACCTGTTATAGAAAAGAAAATTTTGTATTTACCAATAAAATCAATTTTTGTGTTAGCAAGGAATTTTTGAGAAAATTTGTGATAGAAAGAAATATTTTTACCTTTATCTAAAAGGATTTCAATGAAAAGTCTAGTAACAAAAATAGCAGTAAACATAGAAGTGAGAATACCTATCACCAAGGTAGTAGCGAAACCTTGCACTGGTCCCATGCCGAATATTAATAAGATAACACCTGCAATTATAGTTGTTACGTTACCATCTATGATAGCAGAATAAGAATTTTTATAACCATCTTTTACAGCCATCCTCATGCCTTTACCCGCATTTAATTCTTCTTTAATACGCTCGTTGATAATCACATTAGCATCTACAGCCATACCTAGAGATAGCACTATACCAGCGATACCAGATAGAGTCAGTGTAGCACCTATAGATGCTAAAACACCAAATGTCATTAACATGTTGATTATTAAAGCTATGCAAGCGCCTATACCTGCTGTACCATAGAAAGCAATCATATAGATAAGTACTAATACAAAAGCGACTATAAACGCTATCATACTAGAATTAATAGCTTCAGAGCCTAAAGAAGGTCCTACAACGTTCTCTTCGATGATACGAGCTGGAGCAGGTAATTTACCTGCATTAAGTACTGTAGCCAAGTCTTGGGCTTCTTCTACTGTAAAATTACCTGAAATTTGAGATCTGCCATTTGGTATCTCAGATTGTACAACAGGATATGAGTAAACTAAATTATCCAATACTATAGCTATACTACGTCCAAGATTTTTTGCAGTTAAATCTTTCCATATCTTAGCTCCTTCAGAATTCATCTGCATATCCACGATTACATTGCCATACTGATCTACATCTTGGCGAGCACTAACGATGACATCACCTTCTAATGGAGCTTTATTAGTTAAAGGATTTACCTTTAATGCTACTAATTCATATACATTTCTAGTATCAGCTATAGGTTTAGCACTCCAAACGAATTTCACATCTCTAAATAGATCTTGTGTCAATCGTAAATATTCATTAATTCTAGCAGTATCTCTAGAATAAGCATAACCTATTAATGGACCTTCACCATAGAATTGCTGATTTCCCTCTTTTCTAACATTAATATTCAAATAAGCAAATAAAGGATTTTCTTTTTTGAATTGCTCTAATTCAACATTTTCAGCTGTAGTATCACCTAATGGTTTATTATCTAAAGACTGTAATTGTTGTGCTAATTTACTTGTATCAGTGGTTTGTTGGGCTAATTTAGTACTGTCTTTAATAGTATCATTAATGGCTAATGAATCACCAATTAAACTAAGTGAATCAGTAGTTTTTAATATTTGAGCTAATCTCTTATTAGCTTGTTCTAATCTTGGAGCAATTTCAGTTAAGTTCCATGTCTCCCAGAATTCTAATTTAGCAGTAGTTTGTAGAATACTTCTAACACGATTAGGATTATCTACACCAGGTAGTTCAATTAATATACGACTTTGTCCAACTAATTTTTGAATATTAGGTTGAGTGACACCAAATTTATCTATACGTTTACGAATGACTATAAAAGTATTATCAAAAGCTGACTGAATTTCAGTTTTTAAATAATTGATTACATCTTGATCAGTAGAGTTTACATTTAAGACATCACTAGTTTCACGAGATAGGAAATAAGACACTAATGGTTGATTAGGATCTATCTTTTTGAGCTCATCTACAAATAGATCAACAAAAGAAGTATTACTAGCAATTCTTCTTTGCTGAGCATTTTTAAGAGCTTGATCTAGTTTAGGATCGTTCTTTTTAGCTGCTAAAGCTTTAATGATAGCAGCATCATCGACCTCAATAGTAAGGTTCATACCACCTTTAAGGTCTAGACCCAGCTGAAGTTCTTTTTGTTTACAATCAGCATAAGTATATTTTTTTACTAGCAAATTGTAAACGGTAACATCCATCATTGAGTCTAAATATTGACTTTGACGCTCTCTAGCAATGGAATCTACTAACATCATTTTTTTGATAGAATCACCATTAGCTAATTTTTCAGCTAATCTGTATGTTTCTTCTGAATAAGCATAATCCTGTGCTTTGTTCTCTACCCTTCTAGTACACAGAGTGAATGACAATGAAAATACAGAAGCCAATACAAAAAGGATTACAAAAAACCAAATAGTACCTTTTAAACGCATAATATTATTATTTTTTATATAATTTATGAATTGCAAAAATAAATCAAAATTTTGAAATAAAAATTAATATTTTAAAATTTTAAAGTAATTATCATAATATCAATCTTATCTATTTTATTTTCTAAAAAAAAGTAATTTTGCATTTTAAAATATAAATTAAAAATGCCCTAAAAGTAGATAAACTACCTATGCCTAAAAATAATAATTGGAGAACTTGGATTTATTATGCATTAATGATAATAATATTCTTTATTTTTGCATATTTCATAACTCAAAAGGGCAATGCAATAGAAACTTCATACGCATTACAAAATCATATTACTTTTAAAACATCTCAAATTAATCACTACACAAATTGGGAAAATTTTCAATTATCATTAACAAATAATACTACTGAACCAATAGCAATATTATTACTTCAGATTATATTAATTTTACTAGTTTCAAGATTTTTTGGCTATTTATTTAGTAAGATTAATCAACCAACAGTTATAGGAGAGATACTCGCGGGCATAATTTTAGGTCCCTCACTTTTAGGGAAATTTTTTCCAGAAGTATTTAATTTTTTATTTACAGAAAATACTATGGGGAATCTATATATTCTCAGTCAAATAGGATTGATTTTATTTATGTTTGTCATAGGGATGGAGTTAAATATAGATAATATTAAGCATAGAACTAGTCAAATAATAGTAATTAGTCATTCTAGCATAATAATACCTTTTGCATTAGGAATGCTATTAGCATATTTTGTTTATATAGATTTTGCAGCAAATATAACTAGATTTTTACCTTTTGCTTTATTTATCGGAATTTCTATGAGTATAACTGCATTCCCAGTATTAGCTCGAATCATACAAGAAAAAGGATTAACAAAAAAACATTTAGGTAGTATATCGATAGCCAGTGCAGCAATAGATGATGTAACAGCTTGGTGTCTTTTAGCAGTTGTAATAGCTATTTCTAGTACAGGAAGTATAATATCTTCACTTTATACAATATTAATGGCTATTGCTTTTATTGCTATAATGCTTATGATTATAAGGCCTTTTTTACAAAAAGTTGGACAAACTCACCAAAATATTGAAACACTAAATAAAAGAATTGTAGGTTTTATATTTTTAATATTAATAAGTTCATCATTTATCACACAGACTATTGGAATACATGCATTATTTGGTTCTTTTCTGGCTGGCGTTATTATGCCTACTAATATTAATTTCAGAAAATTAATGATAGAAAAAATAGAAGATGTTTCTGTCTCTTTATTTTTGCCATTATTCTTTGTATTTACTGGACTAAGGACAGAAATCGGATTATTAAATACACCATATTTGTGGACAGTTTGTTTAGTTTTTATTTTAATAGCAATTATAGGGAAATTTGTAGGTGGTGCATTGACAGCTAAATTAATGGGAGAATCATGGAGAGATAGTTTATCACTGGGAATACTAATGAACACTCGAGGATTAATGGAGCTCATTGTACTCAATATCGGTTATGAAATGAATATATTACCACCCACAATATTTGTTATGCTTGTAATAATGGCTTTAGTAACTACATTTATGACTACACCTATCTTGAATCTAATCAATAAAAAAGCTATAAAAGAAACTAAAGAGATACAACCAACTAATAGCGTATTAAAAGTTCTAATAGCAATAGGTAATCCTGAAAATAGTAAAATCTTTTTAAAACTTGCAAAAAATTTGTTTAATAATATAAAAAAAGTACTATCTATCAGCTTAATTCACATTACGCCTAGTACAGACACTAACCCTATTTATAGTGATCAATTTGCAGAGGATAGTTTTAAATCAGCGACAGAAGAAGCTCAGTTACATAACCTATCTATAAAAACAATATATAAAGTAGCCGATAATGTAGAAGCCGAAATAGTGAAAGTAGCTAATCAAAATAATTTTGATTTTTTATTAGTAGGTGCTGGGCAATCTTTACTAGAATTTTCTACCATTAAAAAAATACCTTTTATTAAAAACATTAAATGGCTTAATGATATTTTAAATAGAATACCTAGCAGTTCAGATTTGCTATATCCAGGCAATCTCATAAAAGATAAAACAAAATATTTCATTGAACAAAGTAATTGTAATGTTGGCATTTTTATAAATCGTAATTTCACTGACATAACTTCTGTACTTATAATTTTATACGAAAAAGAAGATTTATTTTTACTATTTTATGCTCAATATTTATCAAAAAATCAAAATGCAATTATAACCCTTATAGATGTTAATAACATAATTAGCAATAATAATCAAGTAATTAACAAAATAGACAAACAATTTGTTGACAAATTAAACATTATAAAAGTTAATAAAATCGCTTCAAAAATGTTTATTAATTATGATTTAGTGCTTATAAGCTACGATACATTAAATAAACTATTAGAAATTGACAAAAGGATATTTAAAAATATCCCATCAACATTGATAATTAAACATAAAAAGGATATATTTCATTAAAGATAATTAATTGGAAGATGTGGATATATAATAATGTTTTGTGGGTGGTGGTTTTAAGGGAGGTGATAGAGCCTGTTTTGAACAGGCTCTATCAAATTAAATATATTTTATAAATTATCAAGTTTATACATTAAAAATAATTTGTATTTTTGTAAAATTTATTTCATATGTATAAATTATTCGAAAATCCAACCGAAGTCTTTGCTCTTACTAAAGAAGGTACACGTGAATTATATGACAATCTATATGATGAAATGATTCAAGAAGGTAAAGATGTAGTCGATTACCAAGAAATCAAAGCTATGTCTACTGGTGTACTATGTCCAGATTGTAATAGTAGTCATGTAATCAAAAATGGTTTGCAAAGTGGAGTACAGAACTATCGCTGCAAAACCTGTGGTAGACAGTTCAGAGTTACCACTGGCACCTTTATGTATGGTGTTCATGAAAAGGGCAAAATGCTAGAATACATCAAATGTATGAGTGCTGGTATGAGCTTGAGAGAGTGTGCAAGGATTGTACATATTAGTCTCACAACGAGTTTCTTTTGGCGGCACAGAATATTATGTGCTCTGCAATCTTTTGAAGACAATGTAAATTTCTTTGGAGTAGTAGAATTAGAGGAGCTTCTAATGAATTATTCTGAAAAAGGTAAAAAGAAACGAGACAAAAAAGAGTTAAAAAAGTTAAAGAAAAAGAAGCCAACAAAAGTGGCAGTATTGGCTGCCACAGATAGGAGTGGGAATATACTTTTTAAAAAATTAGATGATAATCGAGTGCAAGCTGACCATATATCTGATTTTCTGAAATCAAGAATATCAGATAATTCAGTAATATGCGGCAGTAATAAAAAAGCTTTCAAGACAGTAAATGCAGAGCACATCAAACACAAAGAAATAACTAACAAAAATAAGATGAAACAAGGTATATACAGCGTATCAACTATTCACAAGAAAATAACAGATTTTGTAGGGTGGATATATTATAAGTTTCGTGGGGTAGCGACGAAGTATTTGACAAACTATATAATGTGGTTTGTAGTGAAGGGCAAGTATCTGGCAGAGATGGTTATAGAAGATACGGGGAGGATACTTAATTTGGCGGCGTCGGATAGGCGGGCGTGGGAGCGGTACAGTGCTCTGATGTCATTAACATATTTAATCTATAACATTTAAATATTTTATATTATATTCCTGCCGCCCCCTTATCTTAAACATTTCTATAACTTTAAACTATTATCTAGGTCTCATATATACATATGGCACTAAATTTTCCTCGAGAGATATGCCACCGTGTTGAAAACTATCAGCAAAATATTTCGAGTAATATTGATAATTATTTGGATAAACAAAAAAATCATATCTCAAAGCAAATACATATGAATCACTCACATTCTGAATTGGTAATCCTATCTGCTCTGGTTTACGCACTCTATATACTTTTTTATCATCTACTGAAAGATTTTTACCAGTTTTAAACCTTAAATTAGTATTAGTTTCTCTATCTCCTATTATTTTTATTGGATTTTTTATTTGTACAGAGCCATGATCAGTAGTTAAAAAGATAGAAAAATAATTTTCGGCAGCCCATCTGATTACATCCATTAATATACTATGGATAAACCAATTGTATGTAACAGCTCTGTAAGATATCTCATCCTTTGCTAATTCTTTTACAAGTTCTACTTCTGTTTTGGCATGTGCGAAAGTGTCTATAAAATTATAAACTAATACATTTATATTATTATCTTTTAATTCGTTTATAGATTTAATGTATCTTTGAGCCATTGGAGGATGGAGCACTTTAAAAAAATTAGCTTTTAAATTTTTACCATATCTTTTTAAGTAATTGAGAAATAATTCCTCTTCAAATTGATTTTTTGAGCTAATATCTTCATCTCCTTCTAGTAAATTTGGGTAGAGCTGAGCAATCCCATTAGGTAATAATCCGCTAAATAAACTATTACGTGCATATTCGGTTGTAGTAGGCAATATGCTACAATATAAATCTTCATTTATAATCTGAAAATATTCCTCAAAAACTGGTTTAAACATTACCCATTGATCATAACGCAGGTTATCTATCAAAATAAACAGAACATGTGATTGTTCATTTAAATGTGGAAATAGATATTGTTTTAATAAATTGTGTGAAAGTGTGATATCTAGATTTTCTGAATTATTTAACCAGTTTGGATAATTTTGAATAAAATATTTTGCAAAGATATCATTAGCTTCTTCTTTTAAAGTTATGATCGTATCATTAAAGATAGTTTCATCTAATGACTGAAATTTTACTTCATAATTTACAATTTTTTTATAAATATTTTTCCACTCTTCTATTGACATTGATGGAGATAGCTCGTTTATTATTTGGCGATAATCTTTTTGAAAATCATCAATAATTTTCTTTTTTAGAATATCTTTTTCATTTAATACTTTTTTTAATGTCAAAAGTATTTGAGATGGATTAACTGGTTTTATTAAAAAATCTGTTATTCTATTAGCTAGTGCTTCCTCCATCAGATGCTCTTCTTGATGTTTAGTAATCATAACCACTGGTATTGATATATTTAGATTGCGTGCATGTTCTAGCATGGCTAGACCTCCCATTCCTGGCATATTTTCATCTAAAAATAATATGTCAAAGTTCTCTTTTTTTAACATATCAATAGCATCAGAGCTATTAGTAGCTGTATATACTATATATCCTTTGTCTTCTAAAAATTTGATATGTGGTTTTAAATAATCTATCTCATCATCTACCCACAATATTTTCACTTGATCCATGATTTCGTTTTTGTATTAACGAATTTTTTTCAAGTTAATTATAATAATTGAAATAGAAAATAAATTCCGTAGATTAATATTAATATTAAAATTATTGTAGAGATTATAGAAAATACATCTCCTGGCAATATTAGATCTAAAATAACCAATACTAATGATAAGATTAATAAGCCTATTAGCACTTTTGCTAATGTATTAGTATCGACTATTGTGGATGTATTATCTATTTTGTTTAATTGTTGTTGAAAGTGGCTCGCTTCTATAGGGGTAAATGATTTAAAAGAATTAAGAATTTTATTGAAATTTACTTGCTTTTTAGTGACTAATTCATTTGATGTATTTACTGCACTTGAGCTAGACATTTCTTGCTTCGCTGTTATATTATGATTAATTTTTTCAGTAATTAATTCATGATTCGTGATTTTAATTGGATTTTGTTCTTTGTCAGTAGCTGTATAATAGTTTTCTACTTGAGCATTCACTGGCACTTTATTGAGATAGGTATATTTTTGATTTAAGTGCATTGTATTACAACTGCTTAATAAAATAAAAACTAATGACATTAATAATAAATTTAACTTTTTCATATTTTTTTTTACAAAATTAATATATTTATAATTATTGATTTTTAAAAATGTTAATAGATTTTATTACTTAACTTGTTAGCTTATGAGATTTTTTCAAATATCTAATAATAAAATATGCGATGATTAGTAATGCAATTAAAAGCATAAAATATGGTAGACTACTTCTGAATGTGTTTGGGTAAAAATAATAGTACAATTTCATAATAAGTAGAGTAGCAGCGAGCAATGCTATAAATGTAGTTGTATATTCTTTTAATAATACTCTTTTGTAATTAAATTTCATTGAATGAAATGTTTTTTTGATGCCTTTAAGATTAGGTAGCCATCTAGGGACACGTTTTTTATATTCTAAATATTCTTGTCCAAATTTTTTATATAAGTAATCTTCTTCAGCAATTATTATAGATTGGTAGATAAAAACAAAAATAGGGAAGATAATTAATAAAAAAATCAATGAGTTAGATAAAATAGCTAACCCTAATATTTCGATAACATTTCCTAAATAGAGTGGATTACGACAGTGTGAAAACAAGCCATCAGTATGCAAAACTTCAGCATGTACTTGTTTGTTTTTACCAGCTCTATTTATATTTACAAAGCCTATTGTTAGTTGCCTTATTGATAGACCACAAAATAATATTATTAAACCTATAATCAATGGAGTATAAAACGAATTAAAAATTTTAGGAGATGGCAAAAAAAGTATTAAATAAAAAAAAGAAATAAATAGTTGCGAATATGAAAAAAGAAAGAACCTATTTTTACCATTTTACTATCAGAATTATTTGTTGAAGAAGTTTCGATCATAATTTTATTCTTTTAAAATGCAAAATTAATTTATTTCTTAAAAATGATTTTTTTATTATCTTTGCCATAAGTAATTTTTGTAGACCAATCAGATGAATTATGAAGGTGTAAAACAATATTTGCTAAATAGATTAGCTAAAGGTTTGCCTCAAAATCTATATTACCATGGTATAGAGCACACTTTAGATGTTTTATCTGCTTCAGAGATGTATAGTGAAATGGAAAGTTTTACTGAAATAGATAAAATATATTTATTCACTGCAGCCGTTTTTCATGATGCTGGTTATCTAATCAGATATACAAAAAATGAAGATGCGTCTGCAGCTATAGCTAATCTTGTTTTACCTAAATATGGTTATGACAAAGAATCTATAGTTTATATTAATGAAGTCATCAGAACTACTCAAATGCCACAACATCCTTTTGATAGAGTGAGTGCTGTTTTGTGTGATTCAGATTTAGATTATTTAGGTAGAGATGATTATTTCATTAAGGCATCAAATCTCAGAAAAGAGCTAGATGAGTATGGTATTCATTATAGTTTAGAAGATTGGTATGAGTTAGAAATAGATTTTTTGAAAAAACATAACTATTTTACTAGATCTGCGTATAATTTGAGAAATGAAAAGAAATTGGCTAATTTGGATATGGTTATTAAACTTTTAGAAAAATTACAAGTCTAATTAAAAAGAAAAACAATTAAAATAAAAAAATATGAGTGTAATATTAGTTCCATTTGACTTCACAGAAGTAGCACATTATGCTGTAGATCATGCGGCCCATATAGCTAAGGATTTAGATATTCCTGTTGTATTATTGCATATTATAAACAAAGATACACGTGAGTTATTAAATGTTTATAAGGTTACTAATGAGCTTGTAAATGAAAAATTACAAGAAAAAGCTGATGAGTTATCAGCTCAATATGGTATTCCTTTTCAATATGAAGCTAGAGAAGGTAGCATATTTACAGATATAGCTGAGGCTAGTGAAGATCATAATGCTTTTTTAGTAGTTATGGGTACTCACGGTCGTAAAGGTATACAAAATTTCTTTGGCAGCTATGCACGTAGAGTGATTACCAGTAGTAAAATCCCTTTCATTGTTGTTCAGAACAAATTTTATCGTCCTTATAAAAACATTGTAACACCTCTCGATGATACTTTGGAATCTAGACAAAAAATTAAATGGGCAATTTATGTGAGCAAATTATTCGATGCTACGATACATCTGAAAGTACGTTCAGATAAAATAGATCCTATCTATCCTGTTAAAATACGAACTATTCTATCAAAAGTAGAGCAACTTTTCAAAGCTAATGACGTGAAGTATGTCGTGGAGTATAAGGATGATGAGGATGAAAGCTCGAAAAAATTTACCGAGCAAGTGATAGAATATGCTCACAATATAGATGCAGATTTGATTCTTATAATGACTGATCCTGACCATGTGAATATGTTTAACTTTATGTTGAAACCTGATGACGAAATAGTCCTCTTTAATGATTATCAAATACCTGTAATGGCTATTAATCCTAGAGAAATTAATTTTACTTACGTAGGATTCTAATTTTCTAATACATTAAAAATAATATAATCAAAATACAATAAAAAGGTAAGAATCTTAGATTTCTTACCTTTTTATTTTTTATATTAAGGTTGATTTTTTGATTCGTTAAATTCTAATTACTTGATTTACTCCAATTTGGTTTAGTAAATGGAGTAGACATGGTTTGATTGATTTTTATTTGCTTGATATTCATCAAAATTTGAGAATTAATGCCTTCTAAAGTTTTAATATCTATATTAATTTTTTTAGGCAAAGATAAACTATCTTGAGTTTCATATTCATCATAATTAAATACAATAGTTAGAGTGCCTCTATCTAAATAATTTATCTCATTTTGCAATATTTTATTTGTAGTAGAAGATAGTTTTATTTTTTGTAAAAAATGACATTTTTCATCATTTCTAATATCAATTATTTGAGAAATAGTATAATTAGAATAAGTGGAATCTATGTTTTTTTGTAAAATTTCCTTTTTTATACTTTTGAACTCTTTACCTGTTATCAATGCTTCTAGGAGATTAAAATTTACACATAGTCCCATTTTGTTATTTATATCTTGATAAGTAAATGTATAATATTCTTTATTTAATCTATCGATGATTTTAACGCTGTCTAATGTGCATAATATTCTGAATGCTTCTATACCAGCTATGGCTGTAGCACTAATCCAAATGGCACTATCATGTTTGACTATGATATTTGCATTAAAATTAGTGGAATTATTGTTACTGATAAGTTCGCAATCAGTTTTTAGAAAAATATTGGTGAAAGAAGGTTCATGATAGATTGCGACAGTATCTATTAATATGTTTTGAGATTCATCAATAGGAGCTTGATTAGATTTAGAAACTCTACAGCTAAATATTATAATAACAAAAAAATTTATAAAAATTAAATGTTTGAAATTCATTTTAACTATAGAGATATTTATTCGACTTTTAATTTATTATTAACTAAGTCTGGATTTTTGCCATTATTTATAGCTTTTTGCCAAAAGGCGACTGCCTCGTCTTTCAGATTTAAATGATAATAAATATCTCCGGCATGTTCTAGTATATCTGGATCTGAATCATTGTAAATCAGAGCTTTGTCAATCCATTTTTTAGCCTCAGTTAAATTATTTAATTTAAAAAGTATCCAAGCTTTAGTATCAATAAATGATGAATTATTAGGTTCTAATCTTAGAGCTTCATCTATTAAATTTAGTGCTTTATTTAATAATGTGTCCTGTTGAGCTAAAAAATATGCATAATTATTTTTAAGAGTTGCATTGGTAGGATTAGCAGTTATAGATTTTTCAAAGTAATCAAAAGATTTATCATATTGGCCAGTTTCATAATAGGCATTAGCTAAAAGCTCATTGATAGTATTAATTAAATTTTTGTTTTTACTTGTTAAATAATTCAACGCATTATTTAATAATAGTATACATTGATTGTAATCTTTGATCATAAAAGCAGCATAACCCCCATAGAAAAAAAATTCTGAAATATCAGGATAAAACGATAAGGCTTTATTAGAATAAAAAAGCATGCTGTCGTATGAATTTTTTGATTGATAAGCTAAAATCAGATTTCTATATGTAGCATCATTAGTAGAGTCTAGCATTAGAGCTTTTTTAAAATTATAAATAGAAGAATCTAACATATTTTTTGATTGATAATATAGTCCAATGATATTATAAGTTTCAGCTTTATCATTATGTAAATTTTTTAAAATATCAAAAAGTTGATTAATAAATGTATCATCTATATTAGGATTATCAAGACTAGATAATATAACCTGTAATTTATCCTGAAAATCTACTCTTTGATCTTGTATAGCAATTAATAATTCTTTTTTCATTTCTTCTGTTTTGTTAATAGCGAAATAGTAATTAGAAGCAAAGAGAGCAGCATATCCATCACTGCTATCACGCTGTTTAGCCCATTGTACTAAGCGATACAGGGCAGTTATTTTACCCTTTTCTATAGCAAAAGAAGAATATTCTTTTTTGAATTCCAGATTAGAAGGGTCATATTGAATACATCTCCATAATTCATCGAGAGCTTCATCATTTTTATTCAATAAAGCATAAATTTGATATTTGTAAAAGCCCACCTCAGGCATAAATCCATGTTTATTTTCTAATTTAGTTAAAACCTCTAATGAATTGTTTGGCATATAAGCCATTAAAAACATTTGTGCAGCATTGAAATAATATTCAATTACATTAGGATTTTTATCAATTAAAGTTTCATATCTTTGAGCAGCATCTTTGTATTTACGTAAATTTACAAGAATATTAGCACTTTGTTCTAAATAATATAAATTATCGGGAGATAGATTGATAGCCATATTAATACTATAATTTGCACTATCCCATTTGTTAACTAATTGATAATATTTAGAAAGTAAATAATAGGCTACGTCTTCTTTTGGATTTTTATTTTTAACTATATTTAAAATTTCTTTTGCTTTATCTAAATCATTAAATAATAAATTTTTTTGAGCTTCTAATAGTAAATTTTGAATTTCTACAGTAGATTGATTAAAATCGATATCACTATCAGATATATTCCTATACTGCTCATCTTTTACTCTACAACTGGATAATACTAAAAGCAATACGCTAAATATAAGAATAAAATTCAAAAAATGAAATTTACTAATAAAAAATATTGCCTTTTGTTTAAAAATAAAATTAATATTTGTTAATGGTTTCATTATTTTTTAAAATTAATTTTGTTAATTATGCAAAATTAAAAATTAATAATCAAAGTAAAAAAGTAAAGAAATTAAGGAGAAAAAAAATAAAGATTATACGCTAATAGATTAAAAAGAAGTAATTTTGCCACAAGATAATAAAGCTATGATTGGCATATATGGTGCTATTATATTGACAATGATAATATGGGGTAGTACCTTTGTTTTTTCTAAAATATTATTAACTGCAGGATTATTACCACATCAATTAATATTTTTAAGGACAGTATTAGGAAGTGTTGCACTTTATTTTGTAATAAAAATCAAAAAAATTCCAATAAAAATTGAAAAAAAAGATTATAAAAATCTTTTATTGTTAGCATTATTTGAGCCTTTTCTATATTTCATTGGAGAAAATGGAGCACTATTATACACTAGCCCCACTATAGTTTCATTATTCATAGCTTTGATACCATTATTTATACAAATTTCCATGTTTTTTTTAGCTAAAGAGCCATTAAAAGCTAATCAAATAATAGGAACTTTAATAACAATATTTGGGATTATATTAGCCATTAGTAGCGGTGGCAAGCTGCAAGAGATTAGTTTAAAGGGAGTATTATTACTATTGCTATCAATAATATCTGCTGTCTTTTATAATTATTATCTTTCAGGATTGATAAAAAAATACCACACATTGCAGATAGTAATGTGGCAAACAATAATAGGAGCAATTTATTTTCTACCTATTGTCTTTTTTAGAGGTCAAGAATTAATAACAATGCAATGGAACGCAGAATATATCATATACTTATTAATACTTTCATTATTAGCAACCGGAGTAGCATATTCATTGTATTCGATGGTATTGAAGCGTATTGGCGTTAATAGGACATCTATTTTTGCAAATTTAATACCTATAATTACCTTGATAATATCATTAATTATGGGAACAGAAAAATTTCATTTTATAAAAGTACTGAGTGTGATAATAGTAATAATGGGGATATATATATCGCAAATAGAGGTAAAAAAGAAGGGTGTATAATAAAGGTAATGAATTTTTAATGTTTTTATATTTCAAGTTTATTAAATAATTGATAATTATTATATTTATAAAAATTATATAATTATCTAAAAACCTTTTGGAAATCCAGCAGAAATCTTTGCCTTTATTAAATAATCCAAATGTTAGTTTTGAAATGATTTTATGTCATTAACATATTTAATCTGTAACATTTAAATATTTTATAATTTTCGTTTTATCATTTTTTTAAAAATAACAAAAACCTTACTGGTTTATGAAATAATATTTATATACCTGACCATTAATTGCTATAAAAAGATATTGGTAATACCTTAAAATAATTATTCTTTATAAATTATAATTAGTTTTTATGGTAAAATTAAATTTTACCTAAGCCAGAGAATATTAAGTCTTTTATAGAAATTAATCCAGTTAAATCAAGAAAAATAACCATCATTATTATAACTATTAATATTTTTACAAAATTTAGGCTTTTAGTAATAGATAGTCTAGCTGCTATCTGAGCACCGATAATATTGCCTATACCATGCACTAGTCCATATTTCCAATTTACCATTCCATTAAAGACATAAATGACAAAGGATATTGAAACATAAAACATTACTAAAAAATTTTTTACTGCATTAGCTTTTCTAAGATCATAGCCCATTAAGTATATACATGCAAATAAAATATAATATCCTACTCCTACATGAATAAAGCCTCCATATAATCCGATAATAAAAAACACTAAATATGTTAAACCGTCTTTTCTTTTAAAATTCTCATTATTTTCTTTTCCTTTTTTCCAGCTCGTAGGATTAACAAACATTGAAATAATCATAACGACCAAAACAACCATTAGAGCATAACGAAAAAATTGCTCATTTACATTAACAGCAAATAATGCCCCTATTAGAGAACCAACTGCAATGATTATGGCTTGAGGCCAAATACTTTTATATGGAATTATTTTGTTTCTAAAAAATACTGCATTAGATGACAGAGTTTGCAAAATGATAGCTAGTCTATTTGTCCCATTAGCTATAGTAAATGGTAACCCCAACCAATTAAATACTGATAAAGAAATGATAGTTGCTCCTCCCGCCAGAGTATTGATAAATCCAACTAATAAGCCTGAAATAATAAGTATTATGTATATTTCCATTTTAATAATTATTCTGGTGAGAAAAAGAATAATGTTTTTTTAGATTTTAAATCAAAATTTAACCATTTATTATTCATAATTTCTAGTCCTAGCATAGAAGCTGTTTTCATTTTATTTACTTCCTTATTTGTAAGTAAATAAGATAACATAGAAATAGAAGGATTGTGTCCTAATATCATTAATCTACTAATTTCATCATCTACTTGATAAATAGTATCTATATAAGTATTCAAATCTCCAGAATATAATGTATCTTTAATATCAATAATATTATAAGGCAAATTCAATTTATCAGCAACTATTTCAGCAGTATGTAATGCTCTTTTAGCACTACTAGAAATTATTAATTGCGGAATGAAATGAGGATAATTAGCTAAAAAATTTGCAGATAAATTAGCTTGATGAATTCCTTGTTCAGTAAGATCTCTTTGAAAATCACTAAGGGCTGGATTATATTTTATGGCATTAGCATGCCGCATTATTATCAAAAATTTATTCTCATTACCAAGCATATAAAGGAAAATCTTTCATTAGTTTATGAACTTCAGATTTTACTTCATTAATATTGTTGTCATTATTAATATCACTTAGTACTCTATCGATTAAATTAACGATTATAGGCATATGATGTTCTTTTAAACCACGAGTAGTAATAGCGGGTGTACCTACGCGTATACCAGAAGCCTGGAAAGGAGAGCGTGTATCAAAAGGAACCATATTTTTATTAATTGTGATATCAGCTTTCACAAGAGTATCTTCGGCTTGTCTACCAGTGAGTTCTGGGAATTTTGGACGTAAATCAATCAGCATTAAATGATTATCTGTACCACCGCTAATAACATGATATCCGTTATTAATGAATTCTTTTGCCATAGCTTGAGCATTAGCTCTTACCTGTGTCATATATTCACGATAAGAAGGTTGTAAATCTTCGAAAAAAGCTACTGCTTTAGCAGCGATTACATGTTCTAATGGTCCGCCTTGAGCACCTGGGAATACAGCACTATTAATAATTTCAGACATCATTTTGATTTTACCTTTTGGTGTAGTAAGGCCCCAAGGATTCTCAAAATCTTTGCCAATAAGTATCATACCGCCACGTGGTCCACGAAGCGTTTTATGAGTAGTAGTAGTAACTACATGGCAATATTCCAATGGATTATTTAAGAATTTACAAGCTATTAAGCCTGCTGGATGTGCTATATCAGCCATTAGAATAGCCCCAACACTATCAGCTATTTGACGCATACGTTTATAGTCCCAATCTCTACTATATGCAGAAGCTCCAGCGATAATCATTTTGGGTCTTTCTTGCAGAGCAATTTTCTCCATTTCATCATAATCGATGTAGCCATCTTCTTTTACATGATAAGCTATAGGATTATATATAATCCCACTAAAATTAACTGGTGAGCCGTGAGTGAGATGTCCACCATGAGATAAGTCTAAACCCATGAACTTATCACCTGGCTTCAGACATGCAAAAAACACTGCGAGATTAGCCTGAGCTCCACTATGAGGTTGTACATTAGCATATTCTGCACCAAATAATTCTTTAGCCCTGTCAATGGCCAATTGTTCTGATTGGTCTACTATTTGACAACCACCATAGTAACGTTTTTGTGGATAACCTTCTGCATATTTATTAGTAAGTACAGAGCCCATAGCTTCAAGTACCTGAGGACTTACAAAATTCTCACTTGCTATTAATTCTATACCTTCACTCTGTCTATTAAATTCCTGCTGAATTAACGAAAAAATTTTTTCATCTCTTATCATAACTTTTTTTGCAAAAATAACAAAAATTATTATAAAATTATTCTAATTAAAAGAATTTTAGCTTAATAGAATTAAAAAAATTACTTAGCAGAACTAATAATAATTTTTTTAAAAAACATATTAAATAATTTATAACTATTTTGCATTTTCCCTTATATTAACTACTATAATAATTAATAAATAAGTAAAACCACATACTACCCATCACCTTATCTCTCACTCTCCATGTTTACTACTTTTCCATCACAGCTAATAGGAACTATTTCAATTATAGCCAATGTATTAAATAAAAAATTAGATAAATTATAAATAAAATAAGTAATAGTGTCAAAACCCAATTAAAAATAATTGTAGGTAATAGATATCCTAATAAAGTCAATATTAATGCTAATAATAACGCTTCTAAAAGTAAAGTAAAAACCCAGTTAAGAGACGAGCTGCTACTCATCTCTTGAGCTTGAGAATATGTATGTTTAGCTGATATTTTGGTTGGAATAATTACATTGCCTTTAAGTAATTTAGTGCTTTCTGCAATCTTATTTATTTTATTGGTAAAAATGCTATTTTGCTTAAAAATAAAACTATTAATTTTACTAATGCTATCAAATTGACTTTTATCTACCTCAACAAATTCAAGTTTATTAACCTCATTATTAATTTTCGTTATTTCACTATTATTGCTAGTGATAGCTTCATTTCTGGGTACTTTATTTAGAAATTCATATTGAGCATGCCAGCTGACATTACAACTCATTAATAATAATGATAAGAGAACGATTAAAATTGAAAATTTGAATGATTTCATAATTATATTTTTCACAAAAATAACAACTTTCTTATAAAAAATATAATAAAAATAGCATTATAATTATTGCTTTACCAATGGTAAGAATGTCTCATTATTATCTAATCTCACTCTCACATAATAAACGCCAGTTGCTAAATTACCGATATTATTTATATCAATATCGTAGCTGCCAACGCTCATTTTATTATTTAATACATCATTTATCAACCTGCCATTAATGTCTATCAGTTGTATAGAAACATTATAAGAATTTTTAAGCTCTAAATTAATTTTAGTATCAGAATTAGCTGGATTGGGATACAATTTAATTTCATTGCCTGCTAGAGTTTGCGAATTTATATCGGATAATGAAGTAATATTAATGTCATCAATATAAATATTATTACCTCCATTAGAATAAAAAGAAAATTTTAATCTCATATTGTCCATAGTATTTACTACACCAGCTTGGATAATAAAACTAAACTCTGCCCATTGAGCTGTGGAGCTAGGAGTAAATTCTGTTTCTAATGGACTAGTAGTAGCCAAATTTTCACCACTTTTAACTAATCTATTTTGCCAAGTTTTGCCACAATCATTAGAGGTATAAACAGTCAATTTATCATAAATAGTATCAGCAGCTGTTAAAATTGTACCTGCCACATATTTACCTGCATAAGCTACCTTAAAAGTTACTTTTGCATGACCAGATGGCAAAACAGTTAGATCATATGCAGGTGTGATAAACTCATCGATGCTACCAGCACTATTACCAGAGAAATTTTGTAAATAGATAGATTTACTGCCAGAATAACTAGTACCACTACTAATTTGCCATACAGAGCCCGTATCATTAATTACCATAAAATCATTAATAGAACTAGTCTCGAAAGATTCGCTCATAGGTGCTATATTAGTAGTGCTAGTGCTATATACATGAATATAATTTGTTTTAGTAATAGTATTAGTACCTTGTGCATTGCTTACTTGCAAAGTAACAGGATAAGTGCCAGGAGTATTATATATGATTGTTGGATTTTCAATAGTAGAGTTAGCAGGCGTACCACCAGTGAAAGTCCAGTTAAAAGTAGTAGCAGTACCATTAAATGAAGAATTGTAAAAATTCACTTCTGAACCTGCACATACATATTGTGAAGTAGAGAAAAAATCTGCTATAGGAGGACATTCTACTGGATCATCTTCTATCACACCTGTTGCATGTAGATTTTCTGCAGACCAAAGATTTCGTCTATAACCATTTAAAGCACTTTCAATTCTCTGATATTGCCCAATAGTGAAAATATTAGTACAATAGCCCCATTGATAGTCCATATAGTTTTCTATCATATCTGGTTCATCAGGTGTTTCTGAACATGTATTTCTAGAGCCAGGAGTGAAGCAATTAAGAGATGTATTTTGTGTAGCGACATCTACAGGGGGAGTGTCATCTACTTCATCACCAGTAGATGCCAGCATAGAGGGACATCCACTAGTAGCAGGAATAAGCCCAAACATCAAATTTTGGAAAGTGTGATATAAATTAAAATAGTGTCCTGTTTCATGAGTAAAACTACGATTAACCAGATTTATTCCATAATTTCCAAAATTTGCAGCACTGCCTATAGTACCAATGCAATCTTGTCTGATTAATACTCCATCAACATCAGGATCACCACCGGTAAGAGCTTGGCTAAGAGGATTATCTGGTGGAAAAGGAGACATACCACCTATTACTGCTCCCTCTGGCAATGCCATTCCTTCAGGATAAATAAAATTAACTACAAAAATATTCATATATTTTGTGGGATCCCACACATATTTTTTCATAGTATTGAAATATGCATAATTAGTCTCTGGAGTATAATGTCTCACTATACCGTCAGTACAGTTACCATTAGGATCTATGTGTGCTAGACGAAATTCTATATTACAGTTAGCTGCTCTGCTTTTAAATAAATCATAAGTATTTACTGTGTCACCATTTTGTTTGTTATAATCTATATTTAATTTTTCTATAGCATCTAAAACTTGTGCTTTGGAAATATTGTCAACTCCATAAGTATGTATTATATGAAATACTACAGGAATAACTCGCTTTCCATTAATCAATGTATCAGTTTTTAACATTGCAAAATCTTTATTAGACAATGCTTTGAGGTTATCCTCATAAATCATATATTCTACCATAAGATGGGGATTCTCTACTACTTTTTGTCTGAGTAGCATCTCATCTGCAGGATACAAATAAATATTTTTATTTGTTTGTGAATTTAGAACAAATACAAATGAGATAAAGATTAATGATAAAATAAATACTTTTTTCATAAAAAAATTTTTTACAAATTTATGCTTTTAAATTTTAATAAGCAAAATTTTATTACAACTTTGTAAAAATACAAAATCAATATTATATAAACCTAACAACACTCGCAGAAATTAATATATTTAGACTATAGACATATAATAACAGTTAAAACGCTGTATATTGTAGTCAAAACACATAATAAATAATAAAATATAAAAATTTTTTCAACCAAAAGCCCAGTTAATTAATTTTAACTGGGCTTTTTTTATATTATAGATTTCGTAAAATTAAAAAATTTTGTATTTTTGCAAAAAATAGTTTTTTATAAAAACAAATATTAAATGAGAGATAATAAAAATCATATGCCCGAGTGGCGGAACTGGTAGACGCGTTGGTCTCAAAAACCAATGGGCTTTTGCTCTTGCCGGTTCGATTCCGGCCTCGGGTACTAAATTTTAAGAAAAGTAATTTTAAAAAATAATTTTAAAATTATTTTTTTAAAACAAGCAAATTATGAAAAAAGCATATGTATTTCCTGGGCAAGGAGCACAATATCCTGGCATGGGAAAAGAACTTTATGATAATTATCCATTAGCTAAAGAGATGATGAATAAAGCTAATGAGATCTTAGGATTTGACATATTAAAAATAATGTTTGAGGGTACAGAGCAGGATCTAATGCAGACAAAAGTTACTCAACCCGCGATATTTATCCATAGTGTTACTTTAGCTAATATTTTATCTGATAACTTCAAACCAGATATGGTTGCAGGTCATTCATTAGGAGAATTTTCAGCTTTAGTAGCAGCTAAATCAATGACATACGAAGATGGACTAAAATTAGTCTTTGCAAGAGCTATGGCTATGCAAAAAGCATGCGAAATGCATCCAAGCACTATGGCTGCAGTTATAGGACTAGACGAGTCAACTGTAGAAGAAGTGTTATCTAACATCGTTGACGAAATCGTGGTACCTGCCAATTATAATACTATCGGTCAGATAGTTATTTCTGGTTCTATGAAAGGTATAGAATTAGCTATGGAAAAACTAAAAGCAGCAGGTGCTAAACGTGTGCTACCTCTCAAGGTTGGTGGAGCTTTTCATAGTCCTTTGATGGAGCCAGCTAGATTAGAATTAGAAACCGCTATTGATAAAACACCTTTCCACACACCTATCTGTCCCATTTATCAGAATGTATCAGCTCTACCATCGACAGATCCTATGCAGATAAAACAAAATCTTATTAAGCAACTCACCTCACCTGTTAGATGGACTCAAACTATTAAAAATATGATCAATGATGGAGCTAGAGAATTTATAGAAGTAGGTCCAGGAAATGTTTTGCAAGGATTAATTAAAAAAATATCTTCTGATATTAATGCCTATAGTGCTACTATTTAATAAAAAATAAAATAATTATGGATCTTAGTAAAATAATGTACATTTCAGGTAAACCAGGGTTATACAAAATCGTTGGTAATAACAAATCTTCTTTTATTGTAGAAAGTTTATTAGATGGTAAACGTTCTCCTGTTTTTCTAAATAATAAGATTAGCCCTTTGTCTGATATTGTTGTTGTTACAGTAGATGGTCAAGTGCACGTAGAGGAAGTATTTAAAAATATTTTAAAAGAATATAATGGACAAAAAATCGATATAGACACTAACAACGAAGAGCTACTGTTCGAATTTATGGATAAAATGCTCCCCAACTGGGATCGTGAGGCAGTAACTAATAAAGATATTAAAAAAATTATTCAATGGTATAATTTATTAATAGAAAATGCCATTATCACTATAGAAGACTTAAAAGAAGAATCTGAAGACCAAAAAGATGAAAAAGACAATATAACTGAAGAAGATAAAAAAAACGATTCAGAAAATGCTGATAAAGAAATAAATGAATAATAAAAAAATTCATACTCAGCTCATAGTACTTGATAACGAGGAAATAAATAGTTCACATTTTCGTTTACATTTAGATTTACCAGCCGACTGCTCCTACATTCAACCAGGACAATTTGCAGAATTTTATGTGCCACCTACTTTGCAATCTTTTTTACGTATACCACTTTCTATTCACTATGTCTCAGATAAAGAAATTCTATTTCTAATCCAAATAAAAGGAGAAGGCACAAAATATCTAAAAACATTGCAAAAAGGTGATAAAATAGATACAATATTTCCATTAGGTAAAGGTTTTACAATTCCTACAAATAAAAAAGTTGCTTTGATAGGTGGAGGCTGCGGCATAGCACCATTATTATTTTTAAGCAATCGACTAGCTGCCAATAATAATCAGCAACATATATTCCTTGGATTTAGAAATTATGAACAAGCAATGCTCATAAATGATTTCAAAAAATATGGCGAAGTAATAGTAGCCACTGATGACGGCTCTTTTGGAGATAAAGGAGTAATAACAGATATTTTTGAAAAAAAATTAGAAAAATTTGACTATGTTTATTCATGTGGTCCTACAATAATGCTAAACAAAGTTATGGAAATATGTAAATACAACAAATTATATTGCGAAGTATCCTTAGAAACACTGATGGGATGCGGCATAGGAGCATGTTTATGCTGTGCTGTATCTACTAAAAATGGCAATCTCAGAGCTTGCATAGATGGACCGGTGTTTGATTCTAACCTTATCAATAAACTAAATTATTAAATGAATATAACAGTAGAAATAGGTAAATTAAAATTAAAAAATCCAATATTAACAGCTAGTGGTACATTTGGCTACGGACAAGAATTTGAAGATTTCATTGACCCATCAATATTGGGTGCATTAATTACAAAAGGGACAACATTAGAACCACGCGAAGGCAATAATTATCCTAGAATGGCTGAGACTAGCGCAGGGATGCTAAATGCTGTTGGATTACAAAATAAAGGTGTTCATTATTTCATAAATGAGATTTTACCATCTATTGCCAAATATCAAACAAATATTATAGTAAATGTAGCAGGCAATGCAGTAGAAGATTATGTAGAAACAGTTTCTCTATTAGATAAAATAGATCGTGTGGATGCAATAGAACTAAATGTGTCATGCCCAAATGTTAAACATGGTGGTATGCAGTTTGGTACTAATTATGATCTACTAAAAGAACTACTACAAAAAGTAAGAAAAACGTACAATAAAACCTTAATTGTAAAACTTTCACCCAATGTAGCTAATATAGAGGATTTTGCCATACTGTGCCAGGCTGAGCATGCAGATGCCATCACTGTAGCAAACACTTACTTGGGCATGGCAATAGACATAAATACGATGAAACCCAAATTAGCTACTATTACTGGAGGTTTGTCAGGACCTGCCATTAAACCCATAACTCTTAGAATGGTATACCAATGTTCACAAGTTGTTAATATCCCAATAATAGCTAGTGGTGGCGTCATATCATGGCAGGACGCTATAGAATATTTTTTAGCTGGAGCTACAGCAATTCAAATAGGAACTGCTAATTTCATAAATCCTTCTATAATACAAGACATATTATATGGAATAGAACAATACTTATCACAAAAAAATATTAAAAATATTAAAGAAATCATTGGGGCGATGAAAATTAATTGATAATTAGGGGGTGGGGGTAATATCAAATTACAATAAGTTGCGAATGGAGAAAATGATTATTTTCTCCATTCGCTTTAAAGCATAACATTTATGTTTAAAATTAAGTATTATAAAATTTTATTAATTTTGTAAAAACATAATTTTATGGAATATACAGCAGAAAACATAGCAGCAATACTGGCTCTGACCAAAGAAGGTAAGCGTGAATTCCTAGATAACCTCTATGAGTTCCTTAATAGTAATAGATTGACAGCATTAGACTATCAGAGAATCAAGATTCTATCTACTGCTCCCATTTGTCCACGATGTAGGTGTGAATATGTAACCAAAGCAGGTGTTCACAATGGTAGGCAAGTATACAAATGTAAAAATTGTAAATATCAATTTCGAGAAACTGCAAAATCACTTGTCTATTATTCTCATAAATACTATCTTTTAGTGGATTACATAAAATGTATGCTAGAAGGTAAAAGTTTAAGAACTTGTGCTAGTGAAGTTGGCATTAGTCTACCAACGAGTTTCAGATGGAGACATAAGATTCTGGCAGCTATTCAAGGATTAGAAGGAGGAATAAACTTCTCTGGAATAACTGAAACTGACGAACTGTTGCTGCAATATTCAGAAAAAGGACGCAGATACAAAACTTTAGAAGAAAAAGAGCAAGCTATGAAAACTGTTCATCCAAATGTAGCTGTATTAGTGATGACAGATAGAGAGGGCAATTTGCTTTTCAAACACACAGGAGAAAATAAGGTTCAGAATAGTCAGATAAAAGAAGAGCTAAAACGAAGAGTATCTGAGAACAATCTAATATGTTTTAAGCCTAATGATGAGTTCAAGCAAGCAATAATGGAATCGCCAAGCAAAAAAGTAATAGTTAGACGTAAAACCAAAGGTTTAGCAATTTATAGTGTAAATGTGGCAGAGAAAAAAATTACTAATTTTTTAGTTTGGATGATGAGATTTAGAGGAGTGGCTACAAAGTATCTACAGAACTATCTAATGTGGTTTGTAGTTATGAATAAATATTTGAAAGATAAGGTAGAATCAGATATTGGACGACTATTAAACTTGTCATCGCACGATAGGTGGGCGTGGGAGCGGTATTTTAAATTGATAAAATTGAAATATTAATATAATACTTAATTTTAAACAATAAAATTGTTTTATTATCAAACACCCCTTTTCAAATCGTCTAAAAATATCACAATATGTTTTCTCCCCCTTCTAATTTATTATTCATCCATCCTTAACTTCTTAATCTTTCTTTTCAATTTATTTATAATTATTAATTTTGGCACAAATTATTAAATTTTTACATTTTTATGCTTAATTATATAAAAGGTGATATTGTTTTTTTAAATCCCTCAAAAGTTGTTATTGAAACGGCAGGCATAGGTTATGAAGCTCAAATTACTTTAAATACTTATGAAAAAATAAAAGATGCTTCTAACATATCACTATTGATAAATTTAATATGGAAAGAAGATGGCCCTATACTCTATGGTTTCGCTGATGAAGAGGAAAGAGAAGCTTTTAGATTATTAATAAGCGTTAATAGCATAGGTGCTAACACTGCTCGTACATTACTCTCTACTCTTACTCCGATAGATTTATATACTGCCATTCAAAATAAAGATATCAATAAATTACAAAAGGTTAAAGGTATTGGTGCTAAATCTGCTGAACGTATCTTAGTAGAATTAAAAAACAAAATTCCTGAAATTGAATTAGCTGGAGAAAATTTTTCTAATTTAGATACTAATTTTTATCATGATTCGTTATTAGCTTTAAGGCAATTAGGATATACTATGAAAGAAGCAGAGACAGCACTCAATAAGGTATTAAAAAATCATTCTAAAGATGAATATAATTCTTTAGATAAACTTATTAAACTAGCATTCAAATATTTATAAACTCGCATCATAGTGAAAAAAATATTCCCATATACTTCGCCGTTTATTAATAAATTATTTTTTATTGCTATATTATCTTTTTTTACTTTTTATTCTTTTTCACCGACTATTTTTTTTGCTAGTTCACCCTTAGATCAAAATATTTATTTTGTTGGTCCTCCTGATACTTTAGATTCTCTCATATATCCTATACAAGATCAGCAGATTACAGGTCCACCACCATTGATATCTTCACCCTGGGATATTATCCCCAAAAATCTCAAGGATACTGTTATTTATGATCCTACTAATAATACTTATGATTTTCAGCAAAAAGTAGGTAATATTAATTTACGTTATCCATATCAAATGACTTTTGATGAGTATAATGAATATGATTTCCAAAAGGCATGGCAAAGGCAATGGCATCAATCTTTAGTACAGCAATCTAGAGGTCAGGGCATTTTTGATTCTCTCTTTAGGATGCATATGAAAGAAGATGGTGTCTTTGGCAGTGGTTTAATAGATATCAGACCCAGTGGTACTGCCGAAATTATTTTTGGTTACAAAGGCTATCGCAGAGATGATCCTGCTCTCACTGTTAAGCAAAGACGCTATGGCAATTTTAACTTTGATGAAAAAATTCAACTAAATTTAATGGCTAAAGTCGGTGATAAAGTTAATTTCAATGTCAGGTATAATACTGAATCTAATTTTACTTTTGATAATAAAATTAAATTAGAATATGAAGGCAAAGAAGATGAAATTATTAAAAAAATAGAAGCTGGCGATGTAACTCTTCCACTTAATAGCACTTTAATAAGTGGTAGTCAAAGTCTTTTTGGCCTAAAAACTCAATTACAGTTTGGTAAAGCAACGGTAACTGCTGTGCTTTCGCAGCAAGAAAGTGAAACTAATACTATCACCGTATCTGGTGGTGCCGAGGTTAGTGAATTTAAAATAAATGCTCTCGATTATGAAGAGAACAAGCATTTCTTCATCTCCCAATTTTTCTACAATAATTATAATAAATACTTAGAACGCTTGCCTATTATTTCTAGTCCTATTAATATAACTAAAATAGAAATTTGGATTACTAATATTGGTCCTGCTACTCAAGAAAATAGAAATATAGTAGCTTTTCAAGATATCGGTGAGTATGATCCTTATAATCAAAATGTTTTACCAAACTTCACTCCAGATGCTTATTTGCCTAGTAATAGATCTAATAATCTTTTTCAGCTCATTAACACTTCAAACATCAGAAATTTAAATGATGTAAATTCCTATTTATCTTCTCTAAATTTTAAAATGGGTACTGATTATGAAAAAATCGAAAATGCTCGTAAACTGTCTACATCAGAATATACTGTAAATAATCAATTAGGATTTGTTTCTCTCAATATTAGCCTTCGTCCAGATCAAGTGTTAGCTGTGGCTTATCAATATACTGTTGTAGGTAGTGATAGTGTTTATCAGGTGGGAGAATTTTCTACTGATGGGATAGATCCTCCTAATTGTTTAGTTGTTAAATTATTAAAACCTGCTTCTATAAATACTAAATTACCTGTTTGGAATCTAATGATGAAAAATGTTTATTCTATAGGTGGCTATCAGATTAGTAATGAAGATTTTAGATTAAACATTATTTATAAAAGTGAAAATCTCGGTGTAGGCGCTGGTTATTTGACAGAATCTAATCTAAAGTATATTCCTCTAATTAGAGTTTTAGGTTTTGATAGATTAAATATCAATGGCGATCCTGAACCTGATGGATTATTTGATTTTATAGACAATGCTGCTACTGGTGGAGGGACTATTAATTCTAAAAATGGACGTATTTATTTTCCTGTAGTTGAACCTTTTGGTAAAGACCTTAGAAGTAAATTTGATGATCCTAACTTAGCAAATAAATATTGCTTTGACTCTTTATATACTACTACTAAAACTGTAGCTGAACAAATTGCTAATAAAAATAGATTTACTATTGAAGGGTCTTATAAATCTAGTGTGGGTAGTGAAATTAGTTTAAATGCTATTAATATTCCACAAGGATCTGTTAAAGTAACTGCTGGTGGGCTACTTTTGCAAGAGAATGTAGATTATACGGTAGATTACACTATGGGTCGTGTCAAAATTATTAATCAAGGAATACTCACCTCTGGTGTACCAATAAATGTAACTGTCGAAAATAATACTTTTTTTAATTTCCAAACCAAAACTTATTTGGGTGCACATGTAGATTATAAAATTAATAACAATTTCATCGTCGGTGGTACTATAATACATCTCACAGAGAAACCTTTTACTACTAAAGTAAATATTGGCTATGAACCAATATCTAATACCATTTGGGGAGCAAATGTATCTTATCAGACCCAGTCTACTTTGATTACCAAAATTATAGATAAATTACCTTTTGTGAGCACTAAAGACCCTTCAAATATTACCATTGATGCAGAATTTGCAAATCTAATACCTGGCCATAATAGAGCTATTGGCAAAGAAGGTAATTCTTTTATAGATAATTTCGAAGGAAGTATGAGCAGTATAACACTTAAAAATCCTTTCTCCTGGCAATTGGCTTCTATACCTCAAGGACAACCAACATCTTTCCCTGAGGCAGCTGATGATTCTACTCTTGCTTCGGGATTTAATAGAGCTTTATTATCTTGGTATACTATAGACCCAAGTGTTTTTTTTAGAAATAATTCTACAACACCACCAAATGTAAATAAAGAAATGCTTAGCAATCATTATATGCGAGAAGTGTTAGAGTCTGAACTATTTCCTGCTAAAGAATTTCCTAATGGCATTGTCCCTAATTTAGCTACACTAGATTTAGCTTATTATCCTACAGAACGCGGACCATATAATTTTGATACTTCTCCGACAACTATATCAGCTGGTATTACTACTAATGGAAGATTGGTAGACCCTTCTACTCGTTGGGCTGGCATTATGAGAACTATCGAAACTCCTAATTTCGAAGAAACTAATGTAGAATATATTGAATTTTGGCTGATGGATCCATTTATTTATAATACTAATAGCGCCGGTGGTAAACTTTACATTAATCTAGGTGATATTTCCGAAGATGTTTTATTAGATCATAAAAAAGCTTTCGAAAATGGTCTACCTACTAGCCCAGAAATGACAGGAGTTGATAGCACTCAATGGGGTGTAGTTCCCAAATACCAAGCTTTAGTCAATTCTTTTGATGCTAATCTAGATGCTAGAAAATATCAAGATGTTGGTTATGATGGTCTAACAAATGATAATGAAAAAAACTATTTTAATAGTTATTTGCAATCTATCGCTTCCATTTATGGCACTGGATCTGTAGCTTATCAGCTTGCTTTGAATGACCCATCATCAGATAATTATCATTATTTCAGAGGTACAGACTATGATGATCTGGGCTATAATATTTTACAACGTTATAAATATTATAAAAATTCAGATGGCAATAGTCCTACTCCAGATATGAGTAATGAATCTTATCCTACTAGTGCTACTAATAATCCTAATAGCGAAGATATTAATAGAGATAATACACTGAATGAATTAGAAAGATATTATCAATATGAGATCAATCTGAATCCTAATGAAATGGTAATAGGAGAAAATTATATTACCGATATTTACACTGCTAGTGTTAAGTTACCAAATGGTAATTCAGAGAAAGTGAAGTGGTATCAATTCAAAGTTCCTGTAAAAAGACCAGACAAAATTGTTGGTGATATTAGTGATTTTACTTCTATACGTTTCATGAGAATATTTCTAAAAAATTGGAGCGATTCTGTTGTATTACGTTTCGGTACTATGGATTTAGCTCGCAGTCAATGGCGTAGATATTCTTATTCTTTATTGCAACCAGGAGAATATTTACCTGGTAATGAACAAAATCTGACAACTTTCGATATCACTAATTTGAACATCGAAGAAAACGGTTCTCGAAAACCTATCCCATATGTGATGCCTCCAGGCTTAGAACGTGAAATCAATTATGGTACTACTAATCTACAAAAACAAAATGAACAATCCCTATCTATCAAGGTTTGTCATCTGATAGATGGTGATGCTCGTGGCATTTTCAAAAGTACAGATTATGATTTTAGATATTATAAAAAAATTAAAATGAATGTACACTCTGAGGAGGTAGATCCATTAAATTATCCTTTAAATGATGGAGATTTAACTCTATTTATTAGATTGGGTACTGATTTTGACAGAAATTACTATGAATATGAAATCCCCCTACATCCTACTCCATGGGGTAACTATAGCTCTGATGATGATAGTCGCAAAAAAATATGGGCAGATTCTGTTGAGTTAGTATTAGATAAATTAGTACAACTAAAATTAGAACGTAATACCATTCTACGTAGTGAGGATAATGCAAATATTACACTTTTCACTCCATATTCTAGTCAAGATGAGGATGGCAAATACACTATCGTAGGTAATCCCAATTTAGCTGAAGTTAAAGTAATTTTAATAGGTGTACGTAATCCTAAAACGGGTACTTATCCTAATGATGATAGCAGACCTAAATGCGCTGAAATATGGATAAATGAATTGAGAGTAAATACTTTTGACGAAAAAGGTGGATGGGCTGCTACTGCTCGTATGAACATGGGTTTAGCTAATATAGGAAATATAATGTTTGCTACTACACTATCTACTGCTGGCTTTGGCTCTATAGAAAAGAAAGTTTATGAACGTCAACTGGATAATGTAACTTCTTATGATCTTTCTCTAAATCTGGATGTTGGCAAGCTTCTACCAGAGAATTTTTATTTGCGTATTCCTATGCATGTTGACTATTCTGAAATGATGGCTAATCCACAGTACAATCCTTTAGATCCAGATGTTTACCTACGTGATGACCTAGAAACTTATGACACTGATAGAGAAGTAGATAGTGTAAAGCGTCTCGTACAATCTTATACCCAGAGAAAAGGTATTAACTTTATGAATGTCAAAAAACTAAGACCACCCACTGCTAAAGGCAATCCTAAAATTTATGATCTTTCTAATTTTGATGTTTCTTTTGCCTTCAACCAACTTTATATTCGCAACCCAGAGATAGAATACAATAAAAAGAAAGAATATACTGGTTCTATTGCTTATAATTATAACAATAATCCAAAAAATTATGTCCCGTTCCAAAAAGTTAAATTCCTTAATAATAAATATTTAAAACTAATTGGGAGTTTTAACTTCTATCTTTTACCTAAATCTATTTCTCTTTCTACTGATATGTATAGACTGTATGAAGAAAATAGATGGCGAAATAAAACCTCTAATTTAGTAATTATTGATCCAAATTTTATTAAAAATTTTACTTGGAATAGGAATTATTCTATAAAATATGATTTAACAAGAAATTTGCGTTTAGATTATACTGCTAATGCTAATGCACGCATAGATGAACCACCAGGTAGAATAGATAAAAGAGATAGCGATTATAGAGAAAAACGAGATTCTATAATCAGAAATATTACAAATTTTGGTAGAGTAACTAATTTTAATCAAAGAGTACAAGCTAACTACAACCTGCCTCTCACATATATTCCTATATTAGATTGGATAAATGCCTCTGTACAATATACTGGTAACTACATGTGGACAGCAGCACCACTTTATAAAGATTCTACAGGTAAATATACAGAATACCCTTATGGTAATAATTTGCAAAACAGTCGTACTTTTTCTTTTAATGTTAACGGTAATTTTAATAGATTATATTCTAAAATTAATTATTTAAAAAATATATTGACCCCACCACCTCCTACTCGTCAACAAGAGGAAGATTCTACTCAAGAGGGTCCTTCTATTGGCAAACAGATTTTAGATAATGTTTTACGTTTCTTAATGATGACTAAAAATATAAGCATCAATTATTCTGTTTCCGATGGTAATATGCTAACTGGTTACAGAGGAGAACCACAAGCTCTTGGAATGGAGTTTGAACATATGACGCCAGGATGGGGATATGTATTTGGTTGGCAAGAAGACATAAGAGATAGATTAGTTGCTAATGATTTATTTACTAAAGATACTACTCTTAATACTCCTTATATTACTAATTATTCAGAAAATTTAAATATTAGAGCCACATTAGAACCTATTAAATATCTTTCTATAAATATTACTGCTATTAAAAACCAAACTTGGAGCAATAGAGAATATTTTAGATATAATGGTAGCGAATTTACATCTTATACACCAATTACTACTGGTAATTTTAGTATGTCTATAATAAGTACTAAAACTTCTTTTGCTAAAAATGCAAAAGATTTCTCTAATAAAAATTTTCAAATGCTTCTAGATATTCGTCCAGATATAGCTGTAATGGTAGCTCAACGTAGTCCTGTGTGGAATGGAACCTTTGTTACAGATTCTATTTCTGGAATATTATATCCTGATGGTTATGGACCTACTTCTCAGAATGTTTTAATTCCTGCATTTTTAGCTGCATATACTGGACATAATCCAGAAAAATACGTTAAAACTATTTTTCCTTCTATTCCTTTGCCCAACTGGCGAATAAGTTATACTGGATTAAATAAAATTAATTTATTTAAAAAATATTTTTCTTCTGCTACCCTCACTCACGGATATACATCTAACTATACTGTAGGCTCTTTTGCTAATAATCCATTATTTTCTGATCCTGACAAAGATGGCTATACTACTGTGAGAGACGCTCTGCATAATTTTTTACCACAATATGAGATCTCTCAAGTTTCAATTTCTGAAAATTTTAATCCTATCTTGGGTATACAATTAAACTGGATAAATAGCCTAGTAACTACTTTAGATTGGAAAAAATCTAGAAATGTTGCTCTAAATACATCAAATGTTCAAATAACTGAAATTAATACTAATGAATGGGTCATAGGTATAGGTTATAGATTCAAAGACCTAAGTTTCGATATTCGCACTGGTGGACAAACCAAAACTATCAAAAGTGATTTGAATCTCAAAGCTGATTTGTCTATAAGAGATAATATAACAATACTTAGACGCATAGTAGAAGAGATAAATCAGGTAAGTGCTGGACAAAAAGTAATCTCGATTAATCTGTCTGCAGACTATCAATTTTCGAAAAATATCACCTTAAGAGCATTCTTTGACCAAATAATTAATAATCCACATGTGGCTTCTCAATATTATAATACATCTACTAATTTCGGTATAAGCATTAGATTTTCACTAGCTATGTAAGTTAACAAAATTTCTCAACTTTAATTTAAACTTTTATAAATGCTTTTTTCAATACGATAAAATGTCAGAACGACGAATTCTTGGATAATTTATCAGATAGTCTATTATTTTATAAATAAAGCAAGAATAGTTTCTTAAATATAGTATAATGTGGCTTAAAGATTTTACTTAGACTTTTCCAACTAATCACTCATAACTTATCATCTACCTATCATTCATCATTTCTAAACTCCTCAACTTATCAACTTTGTCCCCTCTTTAAATAATCTTCTCCCCTTCTTCGAGTCTCCCTTTCACCACATCACCTCCTCAACTTCCACAACACTAAAACGCCTATTTCACAAAATTAAAATATTTTATTATTTTATAATTGACCATTCTCTATGAGAGTTACGATAATTTCTATATTACGATCTTTACCATTTGGGTCATAAGTTTCTTTTAAATCTAAACCAAAAATTTTTGCTAGCCCCTGATAGATAGAAGTGAGAAAACCTCCACGATAATCTTTAATTAAATTATAAGATGTCTTTTTAGTTTCTCTATAAATCAACTTTATCAAAATTTTTCCTTGTGTACGAGTAAGATTTTTTATATCTTTTTCATATTGTGCACGTAATTCTTTTTCTAATCTATCTTTTTCTTTTTCTAATTGTTTAGAATTACTAATACTATTGAGATATTTATTAATTTCATTCACTTTATTTGCAATCAATTTAGCATATGGATATGCTTTTTTAACATCACGTACTAATTTTGTATAAGCAATATATTCTTTATTAGAACCTTCAAATTTATAATAATAATAAGTGATAGTATCTAATGGTATATAAGGCAATGTATCACCATGATAAACTATAGCTCTAATCGGTAATTGATCAGCATTATTTTGTGCATTAAGGTTAAAAACTAAAAAAAAAAGTGGAATTAAAATTAATTTATTAGATTTCATGCAACTTGAGATTGATTATTCTCATTTTTATGCAAATGTTGTTCCACAAATTTTTTATCGATAATAATCTTTGATTCATCAAGATTAGGAGTGTAATACATAAGATCTATCATAATTTTTTCCATAATAGACCTTAGACCTCTAGCGCCGAGTTTTAGTTCATTAGCTTCTTGTACAATAGTATCTAGTGCATCATCACTAAACTCTAATTCAATATTATCAATTTCAAATAGAGCTTTGTATTGTTTAACTAAAGCATTCTTTGGTTCAGTAAGTATGCGTTTCAATACGTCATTATCTAAAGGTTGTAAAGTAGCTATCACAGGAATACGGCCAATAAATTCAGGTATAAGGCCAAATTTACGTAAATCTACAGGTGCTACATACTGTAATATATCTTTATCATCATCTCTGATAGCATTTTTAGAAGTTCCAAATCCAATAGTAGAAGTTTTCACTCTGTTTGCAATTATTTTGTCTAAACCATCAAAGGCACCACCACAAATAAAAAGAATATTTGAAGTATTAAGATGAATAAATTCTTGTTCGGGATGCTTACGCCCACCTTCTGGAGGTACAAAAACTATGGAACCTTCTAATATTTTCAGCAAAGCTTGCTGCACACCTTCTCCACCTACATCTTTTGTTAAGCTAGGATTATCACTTTTTCTACTAATTTTATCTATCTCATCTATATAGACTATACCCATTTCAGCAGCTTTCTGATCATAATTAGCATTTTGTAATAATCTAGTTAGAATAGTTTCGACGTCTTCTCCCACGTATCCTGCCTCTGTTAGAGCAGTAGCATCAGCTATAGCAAAAGGCACATCTAAAAGTTTAGCAATTGTCTTAGCTAATAGTGTTTTGCCAGTACCAGTTTCACCAATTAAAAGTATATTTGATTTTTCTAATTCTACATCTTTGATATTAGGATTTAATATACGTTTATAATGATTATACACAGCAACAGATAAAACTTTTTTTGCATAATCTTGTCCAATAATATATTGATCAAGAAAATCGTAAATTTCAGAAGGTTTTTTTAATTTTAACTTATGAGTTTTTTTAGTCTTTGTCCCTTGCTGGTCAATTTGTTTTTTAGCTTCTTCAATACAAATATTACAAATATTAGCATTGAAACCACGTAGCATTAGATCTACTTCATTAGCATTTCGCCCACAAAACGAGCATTTAATATTTTCATAATCTTTTGTAGTCATAATAATAAAAATTAATTATTAAATTAAAATATACAAATATAGTATAAAAATTAGAAAAGTTTAAATAGATTACAAATAATTAAAGAAGAAAATTATTTTGTTCTACTAAGTACTTCATCTATCATACCATATTCTTTAGCTTCATCAGAACGCATCCAAAAATCTCTATCACCATCACGCTCTACTTTATCAAAAGGTTGTCCAGTATGTAGGGAGATAATCTGATACAATTCATCTTTAAGTTTTTTGATTTCTTTTGCAATAATTTCAATATCAGTAGCTTGCCCTTCAGCACCACCCATAGGTTGATGTATCATTATTCTACTATGTGGTAGAGCAGAACGTTTACCTTTAGTGCCTGCACAAAGGAGTACAGCACCCATAGAGGCAGCTATACCAGTGCAAATAGTTGCTATATCTGGTGCTACATATTGCATTGTATCATATATTCCTAATCCAGCATAAACTTCACCTCCAGGAGTATTCATATATAGAAAAACATCTTTTTGTGGATCTGTAGATTCTAAAAATAATAATTGAGCAGTAACAATATTAGCTACATAATCATCTATGGGCACACCTAGGAATATTATCCTATCCATCATTAATCTACTAAAAACGTCCATCTGAGCAACGTTTAACTGACGCTCTTCTATAATTGTAGGAGAAATATATCCATTAGAAGCCATAATATAATCATCTAGAGTTTGACTACTAATGCCTCTATGCTTGGTAGCATAACTATAAAATTCATCTTTCCTTGACATAATTTTTAATTTTTCTTTAATCTATTTTACAAATTTACAAAAAATATTAAAATATTTTTTTGAAAATGATAATTATGATAATCGATGATAGTCGTACCTAAATAAAGTTATAAAATCTTTAAACTATACTATAGTAATACATTTCTTAGATTTTATTTTCTAATGTTTAAAGAAATAGCTTTTTTAAATTCTATTTTGTCAGCAGAAGTATTAAAAGCAGAAACATAGACAATATACCATCCAAAATCACAACGTTTATTATCATCATCTTTGCCATCCCAACTATAACAAGCTTGCGTACCCACATATTCTTGACTTAATATATGTCTGACTGGTTGGCCTACTAAATTAAAAATAGTTATACTCACATGATAACCTGGATTTTTAAAATTAAAACATATATCAAGTAAATCTTGAAAACCATCATTATCTGGTGAAAAATAAGCTGGTTCAATAGTTATCTCATCAGTATATAAATCATCAGAATATTGGCTATTTTTATAAGCTGGTGTAGCATAGCCCACACTAGACGCAGCACTATGCCAATTACTGCTTTCATTACTTGGTCTATTAGGATTCACTCGCTCTAATGACACACCATCAGTAGATAATAATAAAGGATCATGATATGTTAAATAATATTTTACCATATCAATGATAGTATCATTTGTTAATGCTAAAACTATAGTATTGGAATCTTTAGTAATATTTGGCAAACTCATATCAATGAAATTTTTAGGATTAGGAGTATAATATTGAGCCAAAACTTCTTTTTTATCTTTAGATAAAACTATATACTCTCCTGGGAAAATAGGAAATCCTGCTGGAGCAATAGACTTCTTATTATCTAAATTATAAATAGAATCTACATTTGCGAGGATACAATATTTCAAATCTAGAATTTTACTACTTCTATTATACAACTCTACAAAAGGAGTATTATTGCCTATAGGATCATGTAGTATTTCATTAATTACAATATCATATGGTTCTGGTATCTTGCCAAAAGCAAAGCGTGCAGAAGATTGCATAGGTAATTGATTGCCTACACAATCAGTTATAGAATCATTAAAATAAACTGTATAAATAGTATTACTATCTATTAGCTCATTAAAAATAATAGTAATTTTATCATAAAAAGGTTCATTTCCTTTAATTTGACTAATTGACAATAAAGGATCAAAAGTATAATTATTCACATTTAGTGCAGTAACGCTATCTAAAGGTTCAGTAAATAATATTAATAAAGTATTAGAATTTTGAATGATTGCTCTGAGGATTTCTGGCCTAATATTATCGGGATTAGTACCATAAATAGAATTAATCTGACCTGGAGTGCCTCCATAAAGTGAATTAGAAGCTCTCCAATTATTATCACCAGCACATGGATTGCTCGGATCTATCATCTCTACGCTATAACCACCTTGCGATTTTAAAGGATCTTGATACCATGTATCTTTAAAAGCAGCAAAAGAGATTACATTGTCATCAGGAGAATACAAAGTGATATCTGCACCACTATTAGAAATAGAAAATGAAGAAAAACCGTAAGTTTGACAATGTTGTGGTAAATTTTCAAAATCTTGAGTAGCATTCTGATTACACAATATTAAAAATCCATTTGGACTAATATTTACATTACCAATGATCCTCGTAGTAGTGCTAATTTTAATTTTCCAATTTTCTAAATTTATAGGAAAGGGATTTGGATTATATAATTCAATGTATTCATAAGGTGGTAAAGCTACAGGAGGATCGGGATCTGCCATTATTTCATTTATCAGCACATCATAAGCTTTTGGAAAATGAAGAGCAAAAATAATCGAAGTATCTAAAATATTACCTGCTATATCAGTTACATTGCTGATAGCGAGAGAATATATTGTGTCATCTAAAATAGGATTTGGCATCCACGATAGATGAACAATATTACTATTATTAGGATCTTCAGTTACAGAAGTAGGATTGCCTAACCCATGATCAGCTAAATAATTATTATGATCAAAAATGCTATTGTTCATAGCTTCAGAATAAGTAATAGCCAAATCAAAACTATTAATAACTTTAGCAGAAATTATACTCGGCTTAATAGTGTCTATAACGACTGGGCCAGCATAAAATTCATCAAAATAAAAATTAGTAGCATTAGATGAAGTATATTGATTAAAAATACCTAAATAATTTGATGATGTAAAAGAATTATCCATGATTTGGCCTTCAAGAGAATAATTTGTATTACCTGTTTCATCAGAATATATCTTCCAAGTGCCATCATCATATCTTTTTACTTTAATTCTTAAAATATTTGTACTTTTATTTAAGTCAGCAACACTACCTACTAATAAAGGTGTATGAAGTGTTCCATCTTGCTTTACCAAAGTAATTCTATCATTCCCGTTATAACCTAATGCTATATAATAGCCATTTAATGGGTTCTCAAGATTTTCATTATTCGAACAGATATAAATACGAGCAAAATTTCCAGTAGAAGGATTAAAACTAAGCTTAACCCAAAAACTCCATTCTAAACTATCAACAAAAGACTGATTAAACGCTGAAACCAAAAAAGTAGTATCAGTTCCAGAGCCATTGGTTCGTATAGTAGGCACCAAATCAGAAGGCACAGCAGTACCTGTATAAATAATATATTTATCTATATTGCCACTCCATGATGGATTAGCAACAAAATCACCATCAGAAAAATCTTCAAAAAAATAACTCTGACCATATAGAGCTAAATTTAAACAAAGAAAAAATAATATTATAATATGTCTGTTCATAAGAAAATAATTTATATACAAAAATACATAAATAAATTATAAAACTATAAAAATACGATTAAAAAATTTTATTAAAAGGAATAGTAGAAAAAGTATTTAAATGTTATAGATTAAATATGTTAATGACATCAAATCACTGTACCGCTCCCATGCCCGCCTATCCGACGCCGCCAAGTTCAGTATCCTCCCCGTATCTTCTATAACCATCTCTGCCAGATACTTCCCCTTCACTACGAACCACATTATATAGTTTGTTAAATATTTCGTAGCCACTCCACGAAACTTATAATATATCCATCCTACAAAATCTGTTATTTTCTTGTGAATAGTTGATACGCTGTATATACCTTGTTTCATCTTATTTTTGTTAGTTATTTCTTTATGTTTAATGTGCTCCGCATTTACTGTCTTGAAAGCTTTTTTATTACTGCCACATATCACTGAATTATCAGATATTCGTGATTTTAGAAACTCAGATATGTGGTCAGCTTGCACTCTATTGTCTTCTAATTTTTTGAACAAAATATTTCCACTTCTATCTGTGGCAGCTAATACTGCCACTTTTGTTGGCTTCTTTTTCTTTAACTTTTTTAACTCTTTTTTGTCTCGTTTCTTTTTACCTTTTTCAGAATAATTCATTAGAAGCTCCTCTAATTCTACTACTCCAAAGAAATTTACATTGTCTTCAAAAGATTGCAGAGCACATAATATTCTGTGCCGCCAAAAGAAACTCGTTGTGAGACTAATATGTACAATTCTTGCACACTCTCTCAAGCTCATACCAGCATTCATACATTTTATGTATTCTAGCATTTTACCCTTTTCATGAACACCATACATAAAGGTGCCAGTGGTTACTCTGAACTGTCTTCCACAGGTTTTGCAGCGATAGTTCTGTACTCCACTTTGCAAGCCATTTTTAATTACGTGGCTACTATTGCAATCTGGACATAGTACACCAGTAGACATAGCTTTGATTTCTTGGTAATCGACTACATCTTTACCTTCTTGAATCATTTCATCATATAGATTGTCGTATAATTTGCGAGTACCTTCTTTAGTAAGAGCAAAGATTTCTGATGGATTTTCTAATAATTTATTCATATCTACATATATTTTTTGCAAATATACAAATTACTAAATATACTTGGAATATTATAACATTAAAATAATGATATTCTCTAATACTATATTATTCCTTTCAACCACATTTTATTCAACTGTAATATATGGCACTATCTTATTATATATACTATCATTTATCAACTTCAATTTTTTTAATTCTTCTATAGAGTTGTAATTACCATGATTTTGTCTGTAGTTATAAATAGAAATTGATAAATTGTAACCAATATATGGATGGCGTGCTAATTCTTTGATATTTGCTTTGTTAATATTAATTTTTTTAATTATATAAGGATTTATATTTATATATGGCCTCAATGTTTCTATTAAAGAGTCATTAAAGCCATATATCATTTTCAATTGATCGTAGTCAGTGTAGCCACCTAATTTATTTCTTAATTCTAATATTTTTTTGGCTCTATAACCGCCTATACCAGGCACTTTTATTAAATTGATACTGTCTACGGTATTGAGTTCTACTGTTATTTGTTCTTTTGTCTTTTTACTTTGTTTAGATCCACTAATGCTATCTGGCAAAAGAATATATGGTGATAATAATTCATATGTTTCATCATTTATAAAATATAATTTTTTGAAATCTTTTTTTGTATAAAACTTAGCCCCTGCATTTCTATAATTAATAAAACTTTGTGTCTGTTTATCGGTAAATCCCATTTTTTTAAAATCTTGAGCATTAATAGTATTTGGATTAAAAGGAAAAGGATCTAGAGAATTGAAACTCCAATTATCATAATTTTCTGATGATGTATTTTTTTTATCTTCTAATGCTAATTCTCTATTATTCTGTAATTCTGTTGCTATGCTATCTAATTTACTAAAATCTTTTATTTTTGGCTTATAGAATATGTCGATTGTTAATGGTATAAAGGAAATGAAAAAAATTAAAATAGCTAAAACGAAAATGCCCTTCCATTCAGATATTGAAATATGAAAAAATCCTTTGCCAAATTTTTTCATATTATAAGCAATAAAAAGCTACCTCTTAACTTTTTACTTACTCCATTGCTGAATTGAACATATAAATTATATACGAAAGATTTTGAATAATTATGAATAGTTGCCATATCTGCTTGATCACCGCCCCATCTAGTATATGGATCAGTAGAATAGAATACTTGTTGCCCATTAATGCTAAATATTCTCAATTCATATTTAACAATCGGATAATTATAATAAATGAAAGGATAAAAATAATCATTTAGTCCATCACCGTTTGGTGTAAATGCATTAGGTACTGTGATTAACGGTTCTAAATAATCTAAATTGACATCTATAGTATCATATGGTGTTTGTGCTTTTGATAAACTTATCATCAATAAGCTTATTATCACTAGCAACATTATTTTTTTAGACATAATTTATTTTTTGTTTTGCAAAATTATAAAATTTTTTGATAATAGGAATAATTTGCATAAATTTACAATAAATTTTTAAGTTATGAAAATTAAAATTATACTTACATTTATAATATTGTTATTTTTAATTAATAGACTTAATTGCCAAACTATTGTACCTACAACACCTCAACCCCGAAATGTTTTGTTAGAAGAGTTTACAGGCATTAATTGTGGTGCATGTCCATATGCTCATGCTATAATAGCTGATTTTCATAATGATTATCCAAATCGATTTTATTCAATTGCCTACCATGTGGGATCTACTGCTATGCCATTGGCTGGACAACCTGATTACAGAACAGATTATGGTTATTCTATTGAAAATCAAACTGGTCTAGTTGGCTATCCTAGCGGCACTGTTAATAGGCATGTTTTCCCAGGATTGGAATCTATTGCTGGTCATACTGCTATGTATAAAGAGCAATGGGATGATGCCATTAATATTATTATGCAACAAATAGCTCCTGTAAATATTGCCATTAATGCACAATTTAATTACACTACTAGAACATTAGATTTACTTGTGGAGGTTTATTACACCTCAAATGCAGATAGCTCAATAAATAAATTAAATATAGCTTTAGTTCAGAATTATGTTAAAGGGCCTCAAGCAGAGTTATATCATAATTCTTCATTTATAGCTCCAGATGGTCAATATTATCATATGCAAATGTTTCGTAATTTTATTACAGGGCAATGGGGCATTGATATTCCAGAAACTACTACTGGAAGTTTTTATGATACTATTATACATTATCAAATACCTACTAATTTTTATAATATCCCAGTAGATTTATCAAATTTAGAAATAGTAGCTTTTGTATGCGAGGGCAGGCAAGAAGTATTGAATGCTACAAGTGTACAGTTACCACGTGCAGATTTTGATATAGCAGCTTTGCATTGCTATACTCCACATTTCACCTGTACTAATATTTCGGATATTTCTCTATTGGTAAAAAATAAAGGTTATCAGACAATATCTTCATTAGATATTAGTTATAAAATTAATAATGGAATGACTCATACTATTCATTGGTCAGATAATTTAATTAGTGATTCTTTAATAAATATTACTATTCCTAATATTTCTCTGAATACTGGTTTAAATAATATTAAAATTTGGACAGAAAATCCTAATAATAATATTGATAAAAATCCTATTAATGATACTGCTAATGCAAATATTAATGTTTTTCATCCTGATATTTTACCACCATATTTACAAGATTTCTCATCTATTACTTTTCCACCTTCCACAATAGTAAATGCTGATAATCAACCTGATGGCAAAACATGGCAAAGAGATTTAGCTAGTTGCGAAAATGTTGGATCTGCAAAAATCGAATTCTATTATATTCAAGAAGGTAATACTGATGATTTAATATTACATTCTATTGATTTATCAAATTATAATAATCCTACTCTTTCATTTTATCGTGCTTATAGGCAATATGATGGGTATATAACACATAATGACATGCTCCAAATTGATATATCTACCGATTGTGGAAATAGTTGGAATACTATATGGTCTAAAGGTGATAGTGCCCTTGCCACTGGCATCCCTATGATGAGTTCTTTTACTGATCCTTTGTCAGATGAATGGCAGCAAGAAATAATTTCTTTAATAAATTATAAACAAACTAATGTAATTATAAGATTTAGAGCTATTAGTGATAATGGTAATAATTTATTTATTGATAATATAAAAATAGACGAAAACAATAGTATTGCTGACAATGATTATCCTCCTATTATAATTTATCCCAACCCTGCTGATGATAAAATAATCTTAAAATTATCAAACAATTATATTAACTCAATTATTAATATTTATGATTCTAAAGGACAATGTATTTATAAAGGTAACTATGAAACTAATAAAAATATAACTTGTGATAGCTGGCCAAATGGCATTTATTTTATTAAGATTAATAATGAAATTGAAAACAACATAAATAAAATAATAGTTCAACATTAAATATATTAATTTAGTATTTATTAATAGGTTTCGTTTATAAATAAGCAAATAGAAATAATATTTACTTTCTTTTCAATGTATTTTTGATAAACTTGAAAAAACCTGGTTCTAGATAATAAATAATCGGTATATATATTAATAATAAACTATTATGAGCAAGGATATTTAATATATGATTATCTATAGTTGGTATTAATGATCCTAAAAAGACAATTATGATACCAGAAATAATATAAATAATTAGTTTAGTAAGTTCATAAGGAACTGGATAATATTTTTGTGAAAGCAAATAACTAGCTACAGCAATAGCAAAATTACAGATTAGATTAGCCCAGGCACTACCCACATAACCGATTTTAGGAATCAAAATAATATTTAAAATTATTAAAATCGCTGTGCCAGATATGCTCACTATTGCTCCTAACAGAGTTTTATCAGTTAATTTATACCAAATACTCAAATTATAAAAAATACCTAAAAACAGTTGGCTAAGTAATAAAATATTTACTACAGGTAACCCTTCGAAATATGATTTACCTACAAAATATTTAACATAATCCATATTTAGCATTGTAAGAGCATAGATGAGAACAAGAGTAATAACAAAATAATTCATCACTCTTGCATAAGTCTTTTTAGCATCTTGTTCTGTAGATTGTTCGAAAAAAAATGGATCTGCCGCATAGCGAAAAGCTTGCAATGCGAGACTCATAATTACTGAAAATTTAAATACCATACCATAAACTCCCACTTGATGCATAGCTATGTCTGGAGGTAATAAATTTTTTAATAATATTCTATCAATATTATTATTTAATATACCAGAAAGTCCTAAAATCAATAATGGTAATGCGTATTTTAGCATAATAATCCATAGATGCTTATCTATACGTAGTTTCACTCGTTTATAATATGGAAATAACAGAATTAAATTTAATAAACTTGTAATCAGATTTGCTACAAAAATATATCCTATCCAAGGTGTACCATTTGTAAATATTGATAAAAAATTTTGTAAATCAGGATGATTATTATATAAATTGGGAATTATAACTAAAAATAAGATATTTAGAAAAACATTTATAATTATATTTACAATGCGGATAGTAGCAAAAGTGATTGCTTTACCCTTACTTCTTAAATAAGCAAATGGGATGCTAGATATCGCATCTGCTCCTGCAATAATAGCAAAAAATATTACATATTTCCCATTACCAACATATCCTAATCCACTCGCTATATTATTTGAAAATATACTTAATATTAATATAAAAAAACTTGAAGTTAATAAAATAGAACTAAATGCAGTGCTATAAACTCTTTCTTGATCATTTAAATTTTTGTCATTAATAAATCTAAAAAATGCAGTTTCCATTCCATAGGTTAAAATAACTAAAAATATAGCTGCATATGCGTAGAATTCTACATAAACAGCTGCTTCTGCAGGCAAAAATAATCTCGAGTATAATGGTACTAATAAATAATTTAATAATCTACCTAAAATGCTACTGATACCATAAATAACTGTTTGCTTTGCTAATGAAGATACAGATCCTTGAGCCATTTTTATTATAGTGTTATATTTACAAAAATAATCAATTAGTATGATAACAGAATAATATTTAAATAAAATTTTTTTTAAGATATTTTATGTAAATAATATTCAATGTGGTATATAAAAAAGAAAAAATTTATAAATAAATAATAAAACAACAAATAATTATCAATAATAATATTTTGATAATTTAAAACATATTTTATTAGATTAATGTAAACTTATAATATTAAACATATAATAATAGAAACATAAATAACATATTAAGATAAAAATTTTCTATAATTTTGTAGAATGAAAAAAAATTCAATTATGAAAAAGTTCTTAAGTTTATTAATTTTATTGGCGACACCGATAATAGTAGAAGCTAGCGAAGCTAATTTAGTAGTACCCGATGCTATGAAGTCTGAAAAGTGGATTTATATTGGTTTCTTTATTACATTAATTGGTATATTATTTGGCTTTTTGCAATATAAAAAAGTAATAAAAAAGTCTGCTCATAAAAGTATGTTAGAGGTAGCTGATGTCATATATCAAACTGGAAAAACTTATTTAATTCAGCAAGGGAAATTTCTTATAATTTTATTTCTAATTGTAGGCTCAGTGATAGCTTTTTATTTTGGATATTTGAGTGAGCCCAGATTTAATGTTGGAGAAGTATTATTTATTCTAATGTGGACATTGATAGGTATTTTAGGATCTTACTCAGTAGCTTGGTTTGGTATTAGGATGAATACTTTAGCAAATTCACGTATGGCATTTGCTAGTTTAGAAAATAAACCTTTTAAGCTTTTTAATATTCCGATGCAGGCTGGTATGAGCATAGGAATGATGTTAATAAGTTTGGAATTAACAATAATGTTATTTATATTGATGGTGCTACCTGGTAACCTGGCAGGAGCTAGCTTCATAGGTTTTGCCATTGGTGAATCATTGGGGGCATCAGTGTTAAGAATTGCTGGAGGTATATTTACAAAGATTGCAGATATTGGTTCTGATCTTATGAAAGTGATATTCAAAATCGGAGAAGATGATCCCCGTAATCCAGGTACAATAGCTGATTGTACTGGCGATAATGCTGGCGATAGCGTAGGACCTACTGCTGACGGTTTCGAAACTTATGGCGTTACGGGCGTGGCATTAATATCTTTTATTTTACTCGCCGTAGATGGCATTGATCATCAAGTACAATTTTTAGCTTGGATTTTTGGTATTCGTCTCTCTATGCTTATTGCTTCTCTTGTAGGATATTATTTGAATAATTTCATAGCTAAAAAAAGTTTTATAAAAAGTAATAAAATAGATTTTGAAAAACCTCTAATGTCACTTATTGTAATAACATCTATTATTTCTATTTCAATGACTTTTTTAGTGAGTTATATAATTTTAGGAGCAAGTTATCCTGGACTATGGGTTGGGTTAAGTATAATTATTAGTTTAGGAACTTTAGCTGCATTGATAATACCTGAGCTAACAAAGTTTTCTGTTAGTCCAAATTCTAGACATGCTAAAGAAGTAGTAGAATCTAGTAAACGTGGTGGCCCATCATTAAATATTTTGTCTGGGATTGTAACTGGCTATTATTCAGCTTTTTATCATGCTTTAGCTATTGCTATCTTAATGGTATTAGGATATATAACTACATTATATTTTGGATTAGGTGATTTTATGATTTATCCTGTGATATTTAGTTTTGGACTAATAGCATTTGGTATGCTGGGCATGGGGCCAGTTACTATAGCAGTAGATAGCTATGGGCCTGTAACAGATAATGCACAATCTATTTACGAATTATCAATGATAGAAGAAATTCCAAATATAGACAAAGAAATAGAAAAGGATTTCAATTTTAAACCAAATTTCGATGACGCAAAAAATTATTTAGAAGCTAATGATGGTGCAGGTAATACATTTAAAGCCACTGCTAAGCCAGTTTTAATAGGTACAGCAGTTGTGGGTGCTACAACTATGATTTTTTCTATTATTTTAGTTATAAAAAATACATTAGGTATAGATCCTGCTCAAATATTAAATATATTAAATCCATTTACGATTTTAGGATTTTTATTAGGTGGTAGTGTAATATATTGGTTTAGTGGAGCAGCTAATCATGCTGTAAATGCTGGTGCAGGCAAAGCTGTTAATTATATCAAGCAGCATATACAATTAGATGTAGATGCTCCTAAAAAAGCTTCTACTAAGACATCTAAAGAAGTGGTGCGTATTTGTACGATATATGCTCAGAATGGAATGATAAACATTTTTATTGCTATCTTTTCTTTTGCCTTAGCTTTTGCGTTTTTCTCATCACCTGCTTATGATATAAATGCAGTTTCATTTTTTGTAAGTTATTTGATTTCTATAGCGTTTTTTGGATTGATGCAAGCCGTGTTTATGGCTAATGCCGGCGGTGTATGGGATAATGCAAAAAAAATAGTAGAGGTTGATATGAAACAAAAAGGTACTCCACTTCACGATGCTACTGTAATTGGTGATACTGTAGGTGATCCATTCAAAGATACTGCCTCAGTATCTTTGAATCCAATAATAAAATTCACAACATTATTTGGCTTGCTAGCAATGGAAATAGCTATTAGCGAAGGATTTAGGAATATAGCTCCATATATTGGAATAGTATTTCTAATAATAGCTATATTTTTCGCTATGAGATCATTTTTTGGACTAAATGTAAAGGAATAATTCTTATAAATTATTTAAGAAAATAATGTAAATTTTTATTTTATTGTATTTTTTCAAGTGCAGAATTATTGGCTCCATAAAGTTCAGTATGTGCAATCTAATAATATAAAGGGGATAGGTTATAACTATAATTGAGTAAATAATGTATTTTATCAAATACAAATACTCTATAATTACTTTTATAAATAGATGCTTGGTTTATAAGTAGGGGAATGTAAAAATATAATATAATGTTAGACTTAATTGTTATTATTTATATTTTTGTTTCATCAATTTCCAATACTTGTCCCACGCCCATCTGTCGTGCGATGACAAGTTTAGTAACCTACCAATATCTGGCTCTATCATATCTTTTAGGTACTTATTCATCACTACGAACCACATCAAATAGCTCTGTAAGTACTTCGTAGCTACTCCGTGGAATCTTATCAACCATTTCTTAAAATTGTCTATCTTACTCTCTACTATCTCTACACTGTATAAACCTCTCTTTAATTGCTTTTTGTTTACAATTACTTTTTTACTATTAATGTCTTTAACTGCCTTTTTGAATTCCTTCTTAGGCTTTACACATAGTACATTACTCTCTGTGATCCTATTATTTAGCTCTTTTTTCAATTGTTCATTCCTAACTTTTTTATCTCCTACATGTTTGAAAAGTAAATTACCTTCTCTGTCTGTAACTACCAATACTGCTACCTTTGGATGTCGCTTCTTCTTTGCTTTTTCATATTCTTCTCTGCTTTTGTATTTCCTTCCTTTTTCTGAATATTGCATTAGCAATTCATCTGCCTCCACTATGCCAGAGAAGCTAATACCACCTTCAAAAGATCTTAATGCTGCTAATATTCTATGCCTCCATCGAAAACTTGTTTTTAAGCAGATACCTACTTCATCAGCACAAGCTCTTAAGCTTTTACCCTCGAGCATACAGCGTATATAGTCTAACATCAATGGATATTTGCGCATACGATATACAAAGGTACGGGCTGTTTCACTGAATTGATATCTACAACTTTTGCATCTATATATCTGTCTACCTTTGCGTGTACCAGCTTTGATAACGTTTTCACTTCTACAGTTTGGACAGATGGCTGCTGTAGATTTGATTTTTAGCTTTTGATAATCTACTACTGTAGCATGGTCGTCTATAAGAAATTGATAAAGCTGATCAAGAAAATCACGTTTGTGGTCTTTAGGTAGAGACAGGAATTCTTTTGAATTTTTTAACAAATTTTCCATAATAAAAAATTTTAGCAAAAATAATGAAATATTTTTATATTAAAAAAATCAGTAAGTATAACATATATTATGTTTCATTAACCCTCGCTCACACTTGGATAAACCCTGTTTAATCCAATACTTATGTTTATCAAGCCCACTCCTAATTTCAACTATTCCCTATAATAAAACTTATTGAATTAAGCGTTTAAGTAATAATCGGTTTTCCCTTTGTGAACTCTGTGATATCTTTGTGAACTCTGTGTTTAATATTCTATATATAACTTTTTATTATATTTTTTAACACAAAGGCCACAAAGTTTTACATACAAAGAACACAGAGAGAGCTATTTTTTTGGGCGGGTATTACCTAAACGCCTAATTCAAAAAAATTATATCTTATGCAACTTTTAAAAAAAATCCTAAGAATCAAGTTGATTTTTTCTTGAAAAAATTTTTTTCTCTCTTCCTTCAATAAATGTTATAGAACGGACTTATTTAAATTATTATCAAATCTAGCTATTGCTGTGCTTTTTGTAAATAATAATTAGCACTGTCCATCATACCAAGATTTTTATATGCAAAACCTATATTTTGCATAATGTTTTTACTCTTGGGATTTAATTTATATGCTTGTTTAAAATAGTTTAAAGCATCCAATGATCTACCTTGCATACCATAGAATACTCCTAAATTTTCTAATGCTGCAGAATTTGTAGGATCGCATTGCACAGCTTTTAATAAATATTGCTCTGCTGCTTTATTATTAGCTAAATATCTGGCATATATCTCTCCTAACTGATTATACGCATCTGCATGACAATTATCTTTTTCAATAATTTTATTTAAAGTTAAAATAGCCGAATCTATTTGCATAGTAGTTTTATAAACTAATGCTAGCTGAAATAGATAATTAGTAGAATCAGGATATTTATTTATAAGAAATTTAAAAGCACGTTGTGCTACGTCATAGACTGAATCATTTAAAGCATTAACCCCCACTGCATATATATTGTTATACGGTGTAGGAATATCAGGATTTAGTTTTGCACAAGTTAAATAATTTTCTAATGATAAATCATAATTTTTTAGATAAAATTGTGCTTTGCCACCTAAATCATATACACCGTAATAATTGGGGTATATCTCACCACCACGTTGTAAATATTTCAAGGCTTCTAAAAGTAATTTTTCTTTTTTATTTGGATTATCAGTTTTCTCAGCTTCTTTTATTAAAACTTCTGCAGCAGAGACTTGAACTTTTGCACTATTCTTGGATATTTTAGCATCTGTAGTGAATAATGTCAAATTGTCTTTCCAAGCAAAACTTCTGCTTACTGTTTTCACTCCATACAATGCTAAAATGACTATCAATACATACATCGCCCACTTGGGACTCCTCTCTCCCCATTTTGTAAATAACCAACCCGCTACTAATGTGAATCCTGCTGATGCTGAAAAAACAAATCTCTCATTCATAAATGTACCAACATTAAAAAGTAGATTAGAAACCATTGAGAAATTAACTATAAACATCAATATAGCAAAGGCTATTATTGGTTTTTTCTTCCACGATTTAATTAAAATATAGATAATCGCTAGTACCATTATTATTGCTAACCACACTCTAAAATCTCCAAAATTTAATATTGGTATTTGCTTAGGATAATAGTCATGTGTGAGTGGATGTGGGAAAATTAATAATTTGAAATATACGAGCCAAGTGAAAAGTACTGTAGCTATCTCTTCTGTTTTAGTGGAATTGATGAAAGGATTATTTAATAATTCTTTAGGAACATCTGTATATAGAAAAGCTCCGAGCACTTGAGAACGAATAAATAAAAATAAAGCCGCTGGTATCAATAGTACTACAAATGAGTTAATAATATATTTTTTAGAAAATGATTTATGGGTAAATATTAGCCAAAATAGCCACACACCTATCCAAGTGAGAGCATTCTCTTTAGATAATAAAGCTATGAAAAAGATAAATCCCGATAAAAATAATTTATAAATTTTAGGTTTATTATGATAAGATAGCAAGAGTAATATGGCCCCTAATGAGCCTAGCATAGAAAATATCTCATCTAAACTTTTGATATTGCACACTACCTCAGTATGAATGGGATGAAAAAGATACAGCACTGTTGCTAAAAAAGCAATTAATTTAGCATTTTCTTTGTTAAAAGGGGGAAAAGACAGCAATGCTTTGATAGTGAGAAAAAGAATGACCATTAGTAGAGCATAGGAAAGGATATTTGTGAGATGACCTATCCATGGATGAAATCCAAATAACTCTTTTTGAAGAGCAAAAATAAATTGAGTAAAAGGACGATATCGGCCGCCAGCAACTATTTGCTTGCCTTCACCGAAAAAGCCTTCGAATAAATCATGAGTAAAAATATCTTTGGCACCACTAATACCTTGTTGAGTATATTTATTACCTGTCATTACTAATGCGTCATCCAAGGTATAATCAAAAGTAATTGTAGGCAAATACAGTATAGTAGCGACTACAAAAAGAAGCCAGCACAATTTTTTATTAGGATATTCTGTAATCTTAGTAATCCATGTTTTCTTTGCTAAAGTCTTCATACAATAAATATTTTTTGCGAATTTGCATAAAATTTTCTAAATCTTTCTGCCATGAAGCTCTTATCTGATCGGCTGTTAATCCTTGAATTATTTGTTTTCTTAGTAAATCTGTTCCTGCTAACTTATCAAAAAATGGTAAAATAAAAAAATCTCCCTTTTCTTTAGCACATTTATAACTTTCTATGAGTAAGTCTAAATATATTTTTCTATAATATTTCAAAAAGTGTGTTGAGAAATTAGTAAGATCTATTCCTTTGCATGCGATATTTTTATAAGGTGGATTAATAGACTTATCTGGAATAGAAACAGGAGTAAAAATTGTATCATTTATACAAAAATCTGGAGATCCTAGAAGAGTAAAAGGTTTATCAGTTCCTCTACCGACACTCATCGTAGTACCTTCAAATAATACCAAATGAGGATAAGCATATATTGCAGCCATATTAGGTAGATTAGGAGATGGAGAGAATTTAATTTCTATCAAGGAATCATGTGTGTAATTTTGGCATTTAATTACTTCTAAATCACAATGTGCTCGAGATGTTAACCAATTTTGATCATTTATCATCATAGATAGCTCTCCGATTGTCATGCCATATACTAGTGGAATTGGTGCCACACCTATAAAAGAAGAAAATTGCATATCTAATACAGGACCATCTATAAAATAACCATTAGGGTTGGCTCTATCCAAAATTATTACTGGAATTTTTTTTAAAGCACATGCATCCATCATATAAAAAATTGTGCTTATATATGTGAAACATCTTACTCCAACATCTTGCAGATCTATCAATATGATATCTACATTATCTAAATCAAAGGGAGTAGGTTTGTATTTATCTCCATAAAGAGAAATTATTTGTACATAGTTTTTATTGACAGTTTTGTATTTGTCGTTAAATATTTTTTTACCATCAGGTTGATCAATATAAAATCCATGCTCTGGAGTAAAAATTTTGCTTACTTTTATACCTTTTATTACAAGTGAATCTATTAAATGTCTTTCACAAATTTTACTATTATTATTGCATAGAATGCCTACATTTTTATTTATTAATTTATTGAAATATTCATCAGTAAGCTCAATTGCAGGCACATATTGTCCTAATAAGCTAACATTAAAAAATATCAGCTCAATAAAAAATATAAAAATATATTTTTTTAAAAAAGTCATATTGCAAAAATAAATCAAAAAAAATAAATATTTTGTATTTTATATCATTGATAATTAATATAGTAACGAAAAATTAAAACTTTAAATAATTTCAAAATTTTTTCAATTTAAATGATTTTGTATAATAAATAAAAAATTTTAGGTTAGTTTCAAGCTTAAACTCTTGCAAATTATGATTCATTTTTATTTAATTATACGATATTTACATAAATAATAGTTCTTTTATATTTGAAAATTTACTATTAATTTTGAAAATAAATTTAATATGTTAGGACACAGTTCTTATAATAAATATAAAAAATTTTGTTTTTTACAAATTTTCATTATTTTTTCTTTTAACCTTTTCTCTCAAGGAATAGCAGTTGGCAGTTGGCGATATCATTTACCTTTTAATAATGTAATAGGAGTAGCTAATACTAGTAATTTATTCTGGGCATGCAATTCATATTATTTATATAGTTATGACGTTACTACTAGCGAAATCAATATTTATAGCAAATTAAATAAATTATCTGATATAAATATAAATGCTTATACTTTTGATAAAGCTCATTCAATAATGATTTTAGGTTATCAAAATGGTAATATTGATATTTTTAATTACAAAAATTTAACTACTCGTAACGTGCCAGATATATATTTAAAGTCAATGATGGGGTCTAAAAGCATTAATAATATTTACGTAAAAGATAATTTTATTTATTTTTCTTGTGATTTTGGCATAGCTGTATATGATTTAAATAAAAATGAATTTAAAAATACATATTATTTATCTCAATATCTGCAAAATAAAAAGGTAAAAGCCTCATTTATTTATAATGATTATTTGTACTCACTATTTGATACTATCATTATTTCTGCTCCTTTAAATGGTAGCAATTTAAATGATTTTACAAATTGGAATACTTTTTTGGCTACTAATTCTGAAATTATTTATACTAATGTGCTAAATAATAATCTATATGCTGTAATAGATAGCGGATGGAATGATTTAATTATTAAATATAATGTAGATCATTGGGATACAATTATTGATACACTTAATTTTAATATTAATAAAATCATTTATGATAATAATGAATTTATTATTTTAGCAGATGGGTCCGTTTTTATATATGATAATTTTTGGAATCTTAAATATAAAATATATAAATATTTCCCCAATGATAATGTACCATATCCTCAGGATGCTATTTATTCGGCAGATAAAAAATATTTAATTATTGGAGATAAAAATGTTGGATTAGCTTATAACTGGAATGATACTTGGAATAATAGAATCGTTACTCCATCAGGTCCATCATCAGATCAATGTTTCAAGGTATCCTATAGTAACGAGACTATTTTGTCTACAGCTGGAGGATATGATATGTCTTTTGGTAATCTATGGAATCAAATCAATGTAGAAATTTTTAGAAATGAAAATTGGTCATCATATAATAGTGATAAGTTTCCCGAACTTTCTAATGCACGAGATGGAATTAAAGCATTAATAGATCCTTTTAATGCTAATCGTTTATTTATTGCTACATATGGATATGGACTAATTGAAATAAACAATAATATTGTAAAAATATTTAATGATACGAATTCTATCTTACCATCTACATCTGGTATAACTGGATTTTGTAGAATTAGCGATATACAGTTTGATTCTGCTGGCAATCTATGGATATTAGTAGCTGGAGCTAATGAATTTACCGTCTATAAAACCAATGGACAAATGGTTAGATTACCTATTAGCTCATCTATTAGCAATAATAATCCTGGAGAAATGGTTATAGATGAAAATAATAATAATGTGTACGTCCCTTTTCCACGTGGTAGTGGAGGAGTTTTAGTCTTTAAATATAATGGCACTATAGATAATACTTCTGATGATAGATCTATGATATTGACTACTCAAGCTGGCAATGGTAAGCTACCAAGTAATATTGTCTATTCTCTTGCTATAGATAAAAATGATCAACTATGGTTAGCTACTAGTGAGGGTGTAGCAATTATTTATAATACTCAGAATTTTTTTACTGCAAATTCATTTGATGCATCTCAAATAATCTTAGAAGTAGATGGCTACGCTATGCCTATGCTTATTTCAGAAAAAGTAAATAAAATAGAAATAGATGGAGCTAATAGGAAATGGTTCGCTACAGATAATGCAGGGATTTTTACTTTCTCGTCTAATGGAGATAAAGAAGTATATCATTTCACTAATGAAAATTCTCCTTTACTGAGTAATAAAGTAATCAGTATGACTATTAACCCAATTACTGGAGAAGTATTCGCAGCTACTGATTTAGGTTTAGTCTCTTATCGTAGTAATGCGACAGAACCTTTTACAGAAATGCAAGAAATAAAAATTTTTCCTAACCCTGTACCTGCAGATATTAATGGATACATTACTATGGATGGACTACCAGAGGATAGTTATGTTACCATTACAGATTCATATGGTAAAGTCGTCTATAAGACAAAATCTTTAGGTGGCAGAGCCACATGGAATGGAGTGGATGTTTACAATAATAAAGCCCAAAGAGGTGTTTATATTGTTTGGGTTAGCAATGATGACGGCTCCATAAAAGGTACTGGTAAGTTTTTTATTGAATAAAAATGAATAAAACTACTTTAGCATATATACTACATACTATACCATACACTAAAAAAGCATATATTATTCATTCTTTAACACCTACAGGAAGGGTTTCATTTTTTCTTCCTTCTATATCACCTAAAAATAAATCTTATGAATATATTAAAATTCCATTAGTAAATGTGGAAATTACTTATAATGAATTAACAACAAAACAACATTTATACAAAGTAGATCAGATATATCTATATAGCTTTCCAGAAATGATATGCGAACATGTACTACATTCTGCAGTAGCCAGTTTTATGGTTGAAATCATAATGAAATTAACTCCCCAAGATCTTTATGATACACAATTGTATAATATTTTAAAAATATTTGTTGATAAATTAAATAAATGGGAAAAAATTCCTAATGCTTTCATACTTTCATTTATGGCAAATATTCTAGACTATCTAGGCATATTAAGTAGGAAAAATCATAGTACAACAGATGCTATGCCACATTATGAAGCCTTACTAAACACAATGGAATATTTATATCTACAACCAATTAATTCACAAGACGAAGAAATAACACTACCATCTAGCCCTTACCATTTATTGAATTTGACGATTCAGTATTTGCAATCACAAGATATTTTAACTAGCGATATAAAGAGTCTAAAAGTTCTAAGGGAAGTGTTTTATTGAATTGAGTGTTGTTATTAATAATCATTTTGTCAGATTAATATTGATAGAGCTATGTTATGAAAGATAGGGATTTGAAAATAAATAACAATTTAAATTTGTTTAAATTTAAGTATTGTATCAATATTTCAACTTTATTAAACTCCAATACCGCTCCCACGCCCATCTATCGTGCGATGACAAGTTTAATAGTCGTCCAATATCTGATTCTACATTGTTTTTCAAATACTTATTCATAACTACAAACCACATTAAATAGTTCTGTAGATACTTTGTAGCCACTCCTCTAAATCTCATCATCCAAACTAAAAAATTAGTAATTTTTTTCTCTGCCACATTTACACTATAAATTGTCAAACCTTTGGTTTTACGCCTAACTATTACCTTTTTGCTTGGTGATTCCATCACTGCTTGTTTGAACTCATCGTTCGGTTTAAAACATATTAGATTGTTCTCAGATACTCTTCGTTTTAGGTCTTCTTTTATCTGACTATTCTGAACCTTATTTTCTCCTGTGTGTTTGAAAAGCAAATTACCCTCTCTATCTGTCATCACTAATACAGCTACATTAGGATGAACAGTTTTCATAGCTTGCTCTTTTTCTTCTAAAGTTTTGTATCTGCGTCCTTTTTCTGAATATTGCAGCAACAGTTCGTCTGCTTCTGTTATTCCAGAAAAGTTTATTCCTCCCTCTAATCCTTGGATAGCAGAGAGAATTTTGTGTCTCCATCTGAAACTTGTGGGTAAGCTAATGCCAACTTCTCTAGCACAGGCTCTGAGGCTTTTACCTTCTAACATACATTTTATGTAATCCACTAAAAGATAGTATTTATGAGAATAATAGACAAGTGATTTTGCAGTTTCTCGAAATTGATATTTACAATTTTTGCATTTATATACTTGCCTACCATTGTGAACACCTGCTTTAGTAACATATTCACATCTGCATCGCGGACAAATCGGAGCAGTGGATAGAATCTTGATTCTCTGATAATCTAATGCTGTCAATCTATTACTATTAAGGAATTGGTAAAGATTATCTAGGAATTCACGCTTACCTTCCTTGGTCAGAGCAAGTATTGCTGCTATGTTTTCTGCTGTATATTCCATAAAATTATATTTTTTACAAAATTAACAAATTTATTTAATACTTAAATTTAAACATAAATGATATTTTTTCAAAAGGGGGTGAGAAAATATTTTCTCACCCCTTTTCCTTTTCGCTACATTTCATACTTCTTGATAACTTTTTTATATAAATTTCTATTTTAATTGTTTCAATATAATAAAAACGTATGCAAATAAAAAGTATAAATATAAGGCTACAAACATTAATAAGTGAGCATTTGATATAGCATATTTCATATCAAAAACTGTAATATAAATTATAAAAAATATTAAAACCGTTAAAAGTCTAACCACATCAATAGCTAAATACACTATGGGTTTATTTTTTAATAAATTTTTTTTATAATTAATAAAAAGTATTATACATAAGAAAACTATAAAATTAACAAACCAAAATATTATTATTGTCATGTCTATAGGTTTAAAAATTAACCATAGCAATGGTAATAGAATGCTAAAAGCAGAAAAAATACTAAAATATTTCCACATTAATGTTTATTTTTTATCAACTCTCTAATGCCAATATAAATGGCTAGTATGGTAGCTATTACACCAATTATACTTGTATATAAATTATTTGTATTATACTTATTATCAAACCATTTACCTAAATATGCTCCACTAACGATTATCACTAACATTTGTATTGCTAGGTTACTATATTTTATGTATTTATCTAGATTTTCTTTTTTCACTAAATAAATTAATTAGTCAAATTATTCATTGAGCATTTACCATTAAATTTAGCACCGGTATTTATTGATAATTTTGTAACAGAAATATCCCCTTCTAGTATAGCGGTTTCTTTCAAAATTAGAATTTCAGAGGCTTCAATATTCCCTTTTACAGTGCCATTTATTTCAATTGTATTTGCAGAAATATTGCCATTTATTTTAGCCGTTGGCCCTATAATTATTCTTTTATTAGATTTTATATTACCATTTACTATCCCGTCAATTCTAAGATCATCATCTGTTGATAGATCTCCATTTATATTTGTAGTTTCACCTATTAAATTTACTTTACTCATTATTACTTCGGGAATATTTTTTGCCATAACTTTTATATTTTTTTGATATTTGCAAATTTAAAACAATTTTCTTATTAACTAATTTATTTTTATTTTTTAAATCATATTTTTAATATTTACTAATTTATCGTAATCTTCAGCAGATAAATAACCTAATAATAAAGTAGCTTCTTTTAAAGTTATGTTTTCTTCATAAGCTTTTTTTACTATTGCACAGGTTTTATCATATCCAATGATAGGTGTTAGTGCAGTAGCCATCATTAGAGAATTATTTAGATGCATTTCTATTCTATCAATATTTGCTTTTATTCCTATCACACATTTATCGCAGAATGAATTACATGCATCCGCCATCAAATTGGCAGACTTTAAAAAATTATTAATGATCATAGGCATGAAAGTATTAAGTTGAAAATGTCCGTTCATACCACCAATATTAATAGCTAAATCATTACCTATTATTTGAGCACAAACCATAGTAAGGGCTTCTGCTTGAGTTGGATTTACTTTGCCAGGCATAATGCTAGAGCCAGGCTCATTAGCAGGTAATATTATCTCCCCTATTGCACATCGTGGTCCACTAGCCAAAAAACGAATATTATTAGCAATGTGAAATAAACTAACTGCTGTATATTTAAGTGCTGCACTAGCAGCAACTATAGCATCACGCGTAGATATTCCTTCGAATTTATTACTTGCAGGTTTAAAAGGCAAATTAGTATATTCTGATATTTTTTTGCAAATTTCTATATCAAAATTTTTGGGTGCATTAAGTCCAGTACCAACAGCTGTACCTCCGATAGGCAATTCAGCTAAATGTATAAGAGATTGCTCTATGGTTTTAATATTATAATCTAGCTGACAAGCATATCCCGAGAACTCTTGCCCTAGTGTTAGTGGCACAGCATCCATAGTATGAGTACGTCCTGTTTTTATGATATTTTCATACTCTTTACTTTTTGTATCAATTGCTTCTTTTAATTTTTTTAGTGCAGGAATAGTTTTGTTAACTAATACTGTATAAGCTGCTATATTGGATGCTGATGGGAAAACATCATTTGAAGATTGGCTTTTATTCACATCATCATTAGGATGAAGTATCTTTTCTGTATCATCTAATTTACCTCCATTAAGTACATGAGCTCTATTAGCAATAACTTCATTAATATTCATATTGGTTTGTGTGCCAGAGCCAGTCTGCCATATTACAAGTGGAAAATTGTCATCTAATTCGCCTAATAGTATCTCATCGCAAACTTTCATTATCAGTTCAGCTTTTTTATGATTTAAAATGCTAAATTTTTCATTGGTGCTAGCAGCAGCTTTTTTAATAATAGATAATGCTTGTATTATTTCTTTTGGCATCAGCTCTGAACCAATTTCAAAATTAAGTCGACTACGTTCTGTCTGAGCTCCCCAGTATTTATCTATAGGAACTGCTATTTCTCCCATAGTATCTTTTTCTATGCGTTTTATATTATTATTCATCATTTTAATTATTTTTTAATTTAGCAAAAATATAAAAAAATTTTTTTTAAATTCTAATATTAAAATTACTATGTAATTTTGTAAAAAAATGAATTTCGATTCTTATATTTCAGATATTATAGAGAGTGAAGCTAATGCTATTAGAAACATTCCAATAGATAATAAATATACAGAAGCTATTGATTTAATAAATGAGCAAATTCATATTAAACATGGCAAATTAGTTACCTCTGGTATGGGAAAAGCTGGGCAAATAGCTCTAAATATAGCTACTACTTTTAGTAGTACTGGAACTCCAGCAATATTTTTACATCCTGCAGATGCACAACATGGCGATTTAGGTGTCATTCAGAAAAATGATATTTTACTATTAGTATCTAATTCTGGAAAAACAAATGAAATTTTGCAACTAATAGAATTGGCTAATAGATTAGTTCCCAATATACCTATAGTAGTTATTACTGGCAATGGAAATAGTGAATTGGCTAGAAAAGCTAATATAACATTACTTACTGGCAATCCTCCAGAAGTATGTCCACTCGGGCTCACTCCTACTACATCTACAACAGTAATGACCGTCATCGGAGATATTTTAGTAACTTTAATGATGAAAAAAATTAATTTTACTGCAGAAGAATATGCTAAACGCCATCATTCTGGCTATTTGGGAGAAAAATCTAAAATGTATATTAGTAATAACAATAATAAGTAAATATTATGTGGTTAATAGCTGGCCCTTGTGTGATAGAAGATGATAAAATGCCTTTCATAGTGGCAGAAGAGCTCGTAAAAATTGCTAAGGAATTAGATTTGAATTTAATTTTTAAAAGTAGTTACTTGAAAGCTAATCGTTCAAAAGTAGATAGTTTCAGAGGAATACCTAGAATTAATGCTCTAGAAATATTGAAAGGAATACATAATACATATCAACTACCTGTAATAACAGATGTACACGAAAGTTGGGAATGTGAAGAAGTAGCCCAATATGTAGATTATTTGCAAATACCAGCATTCCTATGTAGACAAACAGAGCTTCTGATATCTGCTGGTAAAACAGGTAAACCTATTAATATAAAAAAAGGACAATTTATGTCTCCAGAAAGTATGCAATTTGCCATTGATAAAGTAAAATCTACTGGCAATAATAATATTTTTTTAACAGAAAGAGGAACAATGTTTGGTTATTATAATTTAGTAGTAGATATGACAGCTATACCACGTATGAAATCCTTTGGTTATCCAATATTGATAGATGCTACTCATAGTGTGCAAATGCCTAATCATAGTGATGGAGTTACTCACGGGCAGAGAAACTATGTACCAACTATTGCTCTAGCTGGCATATCAGCAGGTGCTGATGGAATTTTCATAGAAGTACATCCAGATCCTCAGTCTGCTCTCAGTGATGCTGAAACTCAATGGCCCCTTAATAATACTTTTGAGCTATTGAGAAAAATAAAAAATTTATATTCATTAGTTAATAATTTTTAGATATGAAAAAATATTGGTTTTCATTTGTTTTTTTCGTTTGTCCTTTGTTAATGTTTTCTCAGGCTATACCTACAGCTGAACCTCGTTCTATGGCTAATAGTTCTGAAAAGTTTATTGGACAGAGTTACAATGTCAAATATCACAAATTATACATAAATGTTAATCCTGGCTCAGATGATGTTAATGGTTATGTTTTAACAAAATTTATTCCTTTATTAACAGCAGATACTATGGACTTTGATGCTAATAGTTGTTTAGCAATAGATTCTGTCATTTATCATGGTAATGAGGTTACATTTTCTCACAATAATAAAAAATTACTAATCTCAGATTTATCATTAATTTCTCAAAATTTAGATAGCATAATTGTTTATTATCATGGTACTCCAGAAGCTAGTGGTTTCGGTTCATTCTACTCTTCCGCTCAGTGGTTATGGACTTTGTCTGAACCATATGGTGCTCCAGATTGGTGGCCATGTAAAAATGATTTAAGTGACAAAATAGATTCTATTGATATTTTTATAGAACATCCATCCAGTTATGTAGCAGTAGCAAATGGATTAGAAAAGGCTACAATAGATTTAGGTAATAGCAGAACTTTAACTCATTGGAAACATAAATATCCTATAGCTGCTTATCTGGTAGCTATTGCTGTAGCCCCATATCAATACTTTAATACTTATGTTCCCCTACAAGAGGGCAATTTGAGAATTGATAATTATGTGCTTAGCTCTGAATATACTAATGCACAGAATGCAATGACAAATTTTAGTAAAGTAATAAAATTTTATGATTCATTAATAGCTCCTTATCCATTTATGGATGAGAGATATGGACATGTTCATTTTGGTTGGGGCGGTGGCATGGAGCACCAAACAGTGAGTTTTGTTGGCAGTTTTGATTATGAGCTATTAGCACATGAATTGTTACATCAATGGTATGGAGATGCAGTTACTTGTGGTTCATGGCATGACATATGGTTGAATGAAGGATTTGCTACCTATTTCACTGCTTTATCTCAAGAGAAATTTTTCCCTCAAGATTTCACAAATTGGAAAGACTATGCAATAAATTTTATTACATATTTGCCATGTGGTTCAGTATATGTGTATGATACTACTTCTGTAGATGTAATTTTTAATTCTCGCCTGAGCTATAGAAAAGCTGCTTATGCATTGCATATGCTTAGATGGATCCTAGGTGACACTGTATTTTTTGATGGCATAAGAGAATATTATGAAACATTTAAATATAGTTATGCTAAAACAGAAGATTTCAAAGATATAATGGAACAAGCTGCAGATACTTCTCTAACTGAATTCTTTAATGATTGGATTTATGGAGAAGGATATCCTATTTATACTTTTTATGTTAATGCAATAGACGATAATAGTTTTAGTATAACTGTACATCAAGAAGCATCTTGCGTAGCAAGTACTTTCTTCGAAATGCCACTTCCTTTTTTATTATCTTATAATTCTCTTAGTGATACTACTATAATCCTAAATAATAATTCTCAAGACCAAGAATTTATTATCCATTTACCTATGCCTGATAATATTACTTTTGATCCACTGAAATGGATCTTAACCATTAATCCAACTATTATAGTAGATATTCAGCACTTTAATAATTTAAATTTAACAATTTATCCTAATCCTGCTTATGATATTTTAACTATTGAGAATAAAAATAGAAAAGATTTCACTATGTCTTTTACAGATTTATTGACCAAAAATGTAATATTTAATGAACAAATTGCAGCAAATACTACTAAGACCATAGATATCACCAATTTAGCTCCTGGTAATTATTTGATTATTTTTAAAACAGGAAAAAATCAGATTATTTCTAAGAAGTTTATTAAACAATAAACTTCTTAATATTCTGTAGATCCTCGGGAGTATCTATACTGATACTTTTATAATCTGTATTCATCACATAAATACTATAGCCATAGTCTAACCATCTGAGTTGTTCTAATTTTTCAGTCTCTTCGAGCAATGTAGGTTTTAGTTCGTTTAATTCATTGAGAATTTTTTTTTCATAAACATAAATACCAATATGCTTCTTATATGGATATGCATTTAGCCATTCCTTGCAATCTAAATCTCTCTTGTATGGAATAATAGAGCGACTGAAATATAAAGCTTTACCATTGAGATCAGTAGTGATTTTAATATTATTGGGAGAGAATAATTCTTCGAAATTCTCAAAAGAAGTTGCTGCAGTAGCTAAATTGATGTTTTTATCTGAAACGAAATCTATCAAATCATCTATCAATTTAGGAGAAATAAAAGGTTCATCGCCTTGAATATTAATGATATAGTCATTATCGGGAATATTCAAAATATTTGTAGCTTCATTTACGCGTTCAGTACCATTTCTATGATTTATATTAGTAATAATAGCATTGTATCCATGATTATTAACTACATCATGTATACGACTGTCATCAGTAGCCACATAGATGTTTTTGATTTTACTTTTTGATACATTATTTAATACATGAATGATCATTGGTAATCCATCGATTTGTGCTAATGGTTTACCTACAAAGCGAGTGCTTCCATATCTAGCTGGTATTATTGCCCAAAAATTATTCATCACTTTATAATATTATTACAAAGATAATTGATTTTTTTCATCAGTTTATTATTCAATTATTACTTTTGCAAAAAAAAATGAATATTTTGAAAAAAGGAATAATTTTATCTTCTTTAGCTTTTACTCTTAATAGCTGCTATTTTGGTAGAATGGTTGTTTATAATGTAGCTGACGTGAATGACTATAAAAAATTTCCTCAGTTACTTATACATACTAAAGATCCTCAACCACTTAAAACTAATTATATATCTCCTAGTGATAATTGGTTCTCACCAGACTTTATTTTAAAGAAAAATAAAAATAAATTTAAAAATACTCATACATTCATAGATATGCTTCAGGTGAGCAAAACAAATGCTTTTTTGATTTTAAAACATGATACTATTATTTATGAATATTATGCACCAGGATATGATGCCAGCTCTATACATACATCTTTTTCAGCAAATAAAAGTATTATAGCTTTATTGTTAGGAATAGCGATAGATGAGGGATATATTAATAGCGTAGATGATCCGATTACTAAATACATTAGCGATTTTGAGGATAAAAATATGAGTAAGGTTACTCTTAGACATTTATTAGATATGAGATCTGGATTAAAATTTGATGAAAATTATTACAATCCTTTTGCAGAAATTGGTAAATATTATTATGGTAAAAATCTAAAAAAGAAAATCCGTAAATTAAAATTAATTAAAGAACCTGGAGGAGAGTATAATTATCAGAGTGTCAATACTTTATTGTTAGGATTAGCTATAGAGAATGCCACAGGTACTTCATTGTATCAATACTATGAAAATAAATTGTGGCAACCTCTACATATGGAATATGATGCTACTCTAAATGTAGATGATACAAAGAACCTTACTGCAAAAGCTTTTTGTGGGTTAAATGCAAGAGCAAGAGATTATGCTAAAATTGGATTAGTCTGTTTGAATAAGGGTAATTATATGGGTAATCAAGTAATACCAGAGAAATGGATTAATGAAATAATTAATGTAGAACAGCCTACAGATGGAGAAATATCCTATCATCATCATTGGAGAGTAGATGCAGATGGTAATTTGATGGCAGTAGGCCTTTTAGGACAATATATTTTCATAAGTTATAAAAATGATTTGGTTATTGTGCGATTAGGTGCTATGGAGGGTGATATCAATTGGAAAGGCTATATGAGATACTTAGCCAATATTATTTAATTTTATATAAAAGTTAATTAAATATCAATTTTTTAAAAGTATATTTTAGGGAAAAGGGATAATAAAAATTTTTAAAAAGGAATAGTAGAAAAATTTTTTAAATGTTTTAAATTAAATATGTTAATGACATCAAATCACTGTACCGCTCCCATGCCCGCCTATCCGACGCCGCCAAGTTCAGTATCCTCCCCGTATCTTCTATAACCATCTCTGCCAGATACTTCCCCTTCACTACGAACCACATTATATAGTTTGTTAAATATTTCGTAGCCACTCCACGAAACTTATAATATATCCATCCTACAAAATCTGTTATTTTCTTGTGAATAGTTGATACGCTGTATATACCTTGTTTCATCTTATTTTTGTTAGTTATTTCTTTATGTTTAATGTGCTCCGCATTTACTGTCTTGAAAGCTTTTTTATTACTGCCACATATCACTG
>Ga0208462_1000059_pt1 | contig 148951 bp, 111 predicted proteins | sample AD_SCU001_MetaG_FD_184452 | JGI IMG/M metagenome (GOLD analysis project Ga0208462, IMG submission 184452) | Active sludge microbial communities of municipal wastewater-treating anaerobic digesters from China - AD_SCU001_MetaG (SPAdes) (version 2) | ecosystem: Engineered > Bioreactor >...
ATAATGCTGCTGTTCCTCCCCACGATGTGATCAATTTGGGGCTAAACTCAATTTTGACTTGACCCTTTTCTAGGCTCTTTTTCGAATGACTCTGTTGCATATTTTTCTCCCGTCTTGATTTGGGTTTATGATTGATTTCAAATCAATGCTACAGGCGATTATATGCAACACTTTTCTTAGTAGTGGGGATTCTACTGCATTAATTGGGTTAATGCTCTATTGATTTGCTACGATAAAACAAATAATCTCACTTATTACAAAGGCTTTATCCTTAATCAACTAAATAATGATTTGCCTGAGAAATTGGTACACTGGTATAAGGATTGTTTGGCTTTGATAGATAGATCCATGGGGCTATATGGAAATGCAATTACTTATTATGAAAGCAAACTTGATAATAGCTCGACTCTAGCTGATTCCTGTTATGCTCTTATTGATTTGGGCAATACATATCTTGAGGCTGATAATAAGGCTTGTGGTAAGTATTCTCATCTGATTCCAAAATCTATACAGGAGCATGCAAAAATGGCAAAGGGACTATTGGATAAGATATATCATAGTTCATCTGTAAAAGAGGTTGTTCCTCCAGCGGAGCAAGTGCTACTTAGGCAGAACTATCCCAATCCCTTCAATCCCAATACTACCATATCCTTCTACTTGCCGGAAAAAACGCAGGCTCAGCTTACAATATACAATGTTAAAGGCCAAGTTGTCAAGTCGATCATGAACGCAGCGATGAACAGGGGATCACATTCCGTAGTATGGGATGGTAAAGATAGCTCTGGACGGGTTATCTCAAGCGGAGTTTACTTTTACAGATTAAGAACCTCCAAAACAACTTTGGTTCGCAAAATGCTGATGCTGAAATAGCTACAGCATACTTGTCCATTTGGGCACGGTCTTCAGATCGTGCCCTTTCTTTTTTAGTCAGAATTCGGTTGGGTTTGATTCTCCGATTCCCAATCCCTCAAAGGCATATAGACTGTACACAGAAGCAGAAATCCATTGACACAAACACTATACTCAAGTCTTCTTGTCAGAATCTTGAGTCAATGAGGTGAAAGTGAAGAAAAGCATTGTTATCATCATAATCTTACTGCTGATCGGCTTGGCGATCCTGGCCCAAAACCGGCAAAAGCCTTTTGTGGACAAACACGAGTGTGTGGGATGCAAGGACTGTGTGGAGGCCTGTCCGGTGCAGGCCATCGAGATCGTGGAAGAAAAGGCTGAGATTGCCGATACCTTGTGCATAGATTGCAAAGCCTGTGTAAAAACCTGTCCTCAAAGCGCGATCAGGACACCCAAATGACCCGCATTCTGCGTAGTATTCCTTTGGCAATACTGCTGATGCTGCTTTTGATCGCCATCGCCTGCAAGCAATCCACCCAGGCAGAATACAGCATCGATAGCTCTGCCTGCAATGGCTGTGGAGAATGCATCCGCGTCTGCCCCAATGATGCCATTCATTATGACCTGAACAACAAAGCCGTGATCGACCAAACCAAGTGTCAGCAATGCGGAAAGTGTGTACTTTCATGTCCCAACAACGCTATTTATTGATCCTGCTGATCGGCCTGCTGGGGGTTGGATTATCCGCCCAGACAGGATTCTCACTGCACAATGACCTGAACATATCACCAGATTCTGCCAATCCTGGCATGCTCGAGCATCAGGTGATAAGCCTGGATACCAGAGCCGGCAAACACAGGATTACCGTAATCAACGACCTGCTGATCCGAACCAAAATCCTCGCCAATCACACTCAGAAGCTCTACAATCGAATGAGCATCGGGGATCGGGTAGCGGGCGATAGCTGGGCTATCGGAGCAGGAGCTGCGGCAACGATGTATGGAGATTCTGAGACCCTGGCATTGTATCCAATGTGGAAGCCCCTGGCCACCCAAACCCGACGCTACCAGTTCACGGCACACATCAAGGCGGAAAAGCAAATCTCCGGATATACTATGAGTAGTGCAGTCCAGGCCAGACATCTGGGATTCGACGCTTCTGAATTTAGCTGGGACACCTTTGATTTTGTTCCTGCTGGAGCGCAGGAAGTGAATGATTACCGCGCTGAATATTCCATGACGGCTGATCTGGGCAGAGGCATTGGCGTGCTGGGCTATATAGATCACCAGGATGGAGATTATGATGCCACCAGGCTTTACCGGATGACCACCACCAAGCTGGGGATCACGCACAGTGCCACCCTCAATGACTGGCTGAGTGTGCAATCCCAAATCGCCTGGCAACATCGGGAAAGTGAAGCGATCCATAGTGAAAAAGCCAATCTCTACACCACCGACCTCCGGCTCAGGCTACGCCTCAATCCTGCCTTATCCGGATTTGTGCATTATACAAACCGGAGCTGCAGCGATGCCGAACTTTCGGAGATGCTGCTGATCTCGAACTATCTGAGAACCCAGCTCAAATACAGCCTTGCCTATGATCCCAACGCCACCAGCTATATCAGCCTGGGGGCCAAATACAGCCCTGAAAACCTTGCCAATGCAATATTTGCCGAAACTGATCTGCAAGCCTGGGGAGCCTGGTATGTAGGAGCGGCATTGGATCTGCGTTCTGACCGGCTAACAGGATACAGTGGCAAGCTAAGCTACCACCTCAGCACCGGCAGTGAGCTCAACCTCAGCTACCAATACCGGGACAACAAGGTGGATCGCTGGCATTACAGCTATGCCGGATTAGGTGTGAATCTCTACTATTGAGCCCGGTTCTGGATGTAAGATAACCAGTTTGCTGATATCAGATTGTTTTACGATGTAAGGCGGCGGTTTCCCCTGCAGTTCTCCGCAAACGGGGAAAATCTGGATTCGACACGTCCTCGTGTCGACGAGGCCGAAGGCCGAGAAAGAAGAGTAAGCACATTCTGTCCTCCGCAAACGGGGATGATTTGGATTCGACACGTCCTCGTGTCGACGAGGCCGAAGGCCGAGAAAGAAGAGTGAGCACATTCTGTCCTCCGCAAACGGGGACGTTTGCGATCCAATTTCCGGTAGTAGAAACCACCGCCCCTATATCTACTACTTCACCAGAGTGAACTTACGCTGCAGGATCTGATTTCCCAGGCTGAGTTTTACGCTGTAGATTCCACTGGGACAGGAGCGACCCTGGTGGTCCCTGCCATTCCAGCTGGTGTTTTGCCAGCCACCTTTGGCAGGACCGGCCTGACTGAAGACTACCTGCCCTCTGGCATTGTAAACCCTCAATGTATAGTCATGTGGCACAGCCGCAAAGAACTTAAAACCCGCAGTGTCCCGGGCAGGATTGGGAAACACCGGAGCAAAAAACGCCTCTGGCGCAATGGCTGCATCATCCTGATTCGATACCGTGGCCAGGGGAATGTTCACTGTGGTGGTTTGGGCGGAAGTTACTTGAATATCATTGAGCATCAGCGGATGATATCCCGCAGCTGTACAGGTGAGATTATAGGTTCCAGGAGGCAGGCTGAAACTATAGAAACCGCTACTGCTGGTCGTCACATTTAGAGCGCCAATCTCGATCAAGGCTCCAGCAAGGGGATTTCCCTGCTCATTGGTAACAGTTCCACTCAGGATCCCATTCACGATCACCGGAGTCCAGTTCAGGCTCATGTTCTGGAAATAAGTTTCATTAGGAAGTGTGAGGGTAACCGGTTCAGACCCTTTTGTGAACGTTACTTGCTTATATTTGCCCATGTTTGCCGCGGTGGCATTGTGTTCGGTGAATTCAATATTGAATTTGTAAGTCCCATCCGGCATCTCGGTATTCTGCCAGTTTTTACCATTCCAGGTCACATTGTGGAGTTGGTGACTATTCAGCGAGGCGCTGGTGATGGCGCCGGTCATGTTTTGTGAAGAACTGGCGATCCAGCGGATGAGGGTGTAACGATAACTATTCGCCCACACTTTGATCGTTTTCACAAACTGGTTGTTGCTGTCCGTAACCCAGATTACTCCAGCATTGCGGGGTGCATATCCACCATTATAAGTGACGGTACGCACGCTGAAGGCAGCATTGCCCTCGGTGAGCAGGGATTGGCATAGCCGCTGTAATCCTTCACTATGTAAGGCAAATTCCGCAGCCCACAGGCCAATGATCATAAGTAATGCTACTAAAGGCAGGAGGTATTTCTTCATTGTATTTCCTTAATGTCATAAAATTTTGTGATCGGGATGGTTGCAACTTGCATTCCAATATTGGCAAAGATTTTATGGCTAATATCATGATACGTGTTCAAGATAAACATGCCTGACGGCGTATTAGTCTCTGGATTGAATTACGCTATCATTGCGCTATCATTGCGGATCCGATCCGTATTGATTGCGTGATGACAGGGTGATTGAATTGAGAGTTCACCCTGCCGTCATGCCAGCGCAGGCTGGCATCTCCTGAACAGAGAAGAGGTTAAGGAGATTCCAGCCTGCGCTGGAATGACGGTGTAATTTGGAGATTCCAGCCTTCCCACCCCAACAGCCATTAAATGTCTGTTGGGGACCCCGGTCGCTGGAATGACGTCGTCGTGTAGCTTAAAAGCAAAAAGGGTGGGATCACTCCCACCCTTAGATTACTATATTTCAGACGGTTAGGCCAGCATGGCGGCGATGTCGTCATCGGGATTGGTGGTAAGTTTCAGGCCAAAGGTATCGATGATCACTTTGGCCACATTGGGAGATAGAAAACCAGGCAGGGTGGGTCCGATCTGGATGTTTTTGAAGCCCAGGGACAAGAGTGCCAGCAGCACTGCCACAGCCTTTTGCTCGTACCAGGCGAGGTCAAAGGAGAGCGGAAGCTGGTTCACATCTTCCAGGCCAAAGGCCTCTTTGAGCTTCAGCGCAATCACTGCCAATGAATAGGAATCATTGCACTGTCCGGCATCCAGCACTCTCGGAATGCCACCGATATCGCCCAGGTTGAGCTTGATATAGCGGTATTTGGCACAGCCCGCGGTGAGAATCACAGTATCTTTCGGGAGCTTTTCAGCCACTTCGGTGAAGTATTTGCGGCTGGGCATGCGGCCATCGCAACCTGCCATCACTACAAAGCGGCGGATTGCTCCGGATTTTACCGCTTCGATCACTTTGTCAGCCAGGGAAAGTACTGTAGCATGGGCAAATCCGCCCACGATCTCACCTGTCTCCACTTCCTTCGGAGGCTGGCACTGTTTGGCTACGGCGATGAGCTCGGAGAAGTCTTTTTGTCCACCTGGTTTGCGTTCAGGAATGTGTCTGGCACCCGCATATCCAGCCATGCCAGTGGTGAAGAAGCGGTTCAGGTAGGTGTTTTCCTTGCGTAGGGGCACGATGCAGTTTGTGGTCATGAGGATAGCGCCATTGAAGTTTTCAAAATCCTCCAGTTGATGCCACCAGGATCCACCATAATTACCGATGAAGTGTTTGTATTTCTTGAAGGCAGGATAGTAGTGGGCGGGCAACATTTCGCTGTGGGTATAGATGTCCACGCCGCTGTCCTTGCTTTGTTCCAGCAGTTCTTCAAAGTCTTTGAGGTCATGTCCGCTGACGATGATACCGGGGTTTTTACCCACACCCAGATTCACTTTGGTGGGTTCCGGGTTGCCATAAGTGCTGGTATTGGCTTTGTCTAAAAGTGCCATCACTTTCACGGCATGCTCTCCAGTCTTGAGCACCAGACCCACCAGTTGGTCGGCACTGAGGCTATCATCAAGGGTGGCAGCCAGGCCTTCCATGATGAACTTGTTCACTTCATCATCGTCAAAGCCCAGCATATGAGCATGCTCACCATAGGCAGAGATGCCCTTGAGCCCGTAAACAATGGTTTCCCGCAGGCTGCGAACGTCTTCGTTTGCGGTTCTGAGCACACCTACTTTGGTGGCAAATTCGTCATATTGATCCGGTGTGAGCTTGAAGCTTACAGCTTCGGGGCAGGTGTCGCACTTGCCATCCAGCAGCTTGCAGAGCTCTTCTTTACGCTTATCCCTCAGAGCCAGTGTCTGGGTAACCACGTCTCGGATCAGGGGTTCATCCCAGTTGGCATTGGTAATGGTGCGGAACAGGCCGCCCATAGTGAAGATCGCATCTTCTGGATAGTAGATGCCTTTGTCCAGCAGCTTCACAGATACATGGGCCAGGCCCTTGAGTCCGTAAACTAAAAGATCAAACAGGTTTGCGAGGCTCTCGGGTTTTCCGCAGACACCACGCATGGTGCAACCGAGGTTGCGGGAAGTTTCCTGACATTGATAGCAGAACATACTCATGGTTTTTCTCCTTGTGTTTTTATGGTTTTGGCATTTTTATTACGAGAATCCTCACCGGGGTTTCACCTTCATTGGTGATTGCATGAGGGATATCCTTCGGGCTGTCGATGATGGTACCGGCGGGGAAGCTTTGGACTTCCTCACCGATGCTGATAGTGGCAGTTCCTTCCACCACATAAAATGCTACGTTTACTGGGGTTTTATGTGCCTTTAGATGAGCTTTGGGCTCAAATTCGATATGGACGATTTCTCCCTCGGGCTGGCTGTAGAGCTTGGTGCCTACCATGCCACCCGTGTTCAATACCGGGCTGATGTCTTTCAAATACCTGCTTTCCATGGCTGCCTCCTCAGATGATTTTGCCATCTACACTGATGACGTTTACTTTTACGAAATGCATCTTTCCCGCGCGTTCCAGGGCTTTCTGCAGCAGGATTTCTGTGCCTCCGCAGCAAGGTACCTCCATACGCACGATGGTTACACTCTTGATCTTATGCAGAATGAAGATCTGGGAAAGCTTATCGATGTAGCGTTCCAGATCAGCATCCAATTTGGGACAGAAAGTGATCACGATCTTGCCCTTGAGGAAGCGGCGGTGAAAATCACCAAAGGCATAGGGAACACAATCCGCTGAGATCAGCAGATCGGCGTTTTCAAAGTACTCCGCTGCAGGATTCAGCAGAGTAAGCTGTACCGGCCATTGCCGCAGCTCGGATTGCAGCTCTCCGCTCATTAGGTTTTCTGCTTTGGCAGGCTCGATGATCTTGGCATGGGTACCGCTGCATCCGCAAGCCATGGTCTCTTCCTGGGTAAGGCATTCGATGTTGTAACCACTCTCTTTGAGAATTTCCAGGGCTTGGGTGTAAAAGGTCATTTCCCCGTGGGATTTGAGATGGTGCAGATGAGCTTTGATGGTGTTTTCACCCGCAGCCATGATGTTTACCATCACTTGGGCTTCGCTGTAAGGTTCCGCCTCACGTTCTTCCACTTCGATCGCTCCCTGAGGACAGGTGCCCAGGCAGGCTCCAAGGCCATCGCAGAAGAGATCGCTGATGAGTCGTGCTTTGCCATCGATAAGCTGCAATGCGCCCTCAGGGCATCCGGGAATGCAGGCTCCGCAACCATTGCACTTGGTTTCGTCGATCTTGATGATCTGTCTTTTCATGGTTTTACCTCTATTAGTTTGATTATTGTATCCAGTGTTTCGCAACCCTCTTTATACAAAGGAAATACGCGGTTGCTGAGATTCCATTGGGTCACCACCAATCGCATGGAACCGACCACTATTCTGAAGAGTTGAATCGGGTTCAGATCCGCTCTGATCTCTCCCTGCTGCTGTCCGGCTTGTATATAACTTACTACTTCATCACGATGAATGTGCATGATGCTGAGGAGTTGTTCTCGAAAGCTGGGATCGTTTTTAAACAGCTCTTCAGAAAACATCACCTGAGCCAGGTCGGGCTGCTCTTCAAACATGCGGTAGCGGTTTTGGACAAAGCGGCGGATGCATTCAGTAGGGTTAAGGTTTTCATCCTTGATCTCCTGAATCACCTGGCAGGATCTCCATTCAAAGTAGCAGAGGATCATCTCAATCAGGTCGTGTTTACTGTCAAAATGCCTGTATAGAGCTGCCTCGGTGAGCTCAAGATGAGCAGCCAGGTTCTTGGTGGTCAGCTTTTCATAGCCCTTCTGGGCGATGATCGTGATCGCTGCAGTCACGATATCCATCTGTCGTTTCGTAATTTCCATGCTTTGTCTCGCTCGTTAGTAAGTATTCACTAACCAATCTAATCAAGCCCGGGTTTTTGGCAAGCTCTTTTTTTGTGATTACTCAAAAAAGACAAACCGCTTGACAGCATCAAAGTTCTCAAATCCTTTGCCATTAGAAGAAAAAGACCCAATGGAGAATGTTATGAAACGAGCAATCGTACTGGGACTGATCCTGTTTTTGATGCTGGCCCTTAATGCCACAGAGAAAGTAGTGCTGGGATCTCAGCCCAATTCGGTAAGAGTTGTTAGTTCTACAAACACTGAGACGATTTTAGAATTCACTATCGGCAATTACGACCAAAACCTGGTGGAGATTGATGGCAGTACCTGGTACCATATCAGCCTCCCCAAAGAAGGAATTACCCAAGACAAGGGGATGCCTGAGCTACCGGTATTCAACCGCAGTATCGTGATCGATGACCTGGCGAAGTACCGCCTGGAGATTCTGGATACCCAGTACACGGATGTCCGCCTGCCGGTTGCTCCTTCCAAAGGCGTGATCACCAGGGATGTTGATCCTGCTACTGTACCATACATGTTTGATCGGGTATATCAGAGCAATCAGTTTTATCCTCAAAGCGTGGCAGAGCTTTCTGAGCCCTATATCCTCAGAGACTATCGGGGCATCACAGTAAAGACTACTCCTTTTGCCTACAAACCAGATACCCAGACCCTCAGAGTTTACACCAGATACGTTGTCAGGATATACGGTTCAGGGTCGGACACGGTAAACACGTTCACTCGCTCCCGCTCCAGCATTTCCCGGGATTTTGCACCTTTATACCAGAGCCACTTTATCAATCTGGACCACACAAGATACACTCCTGTAAGCGACACATACGGCAAGCTTTTGGTGATCTGCCATACAAACTACATGAGCACAATCCTGCCTTATGTAAACTGGAAAAAACAAAAAGGTATCGAGACTGAACTTGTGCAGTGGAGCACCATTGGCAGCACTGCAGCGCATCTTCAAACATACATCCAAAACCGCTACAATCAGGATAACACGCTCACCTATGTACAGCTTGTGGGTGACGCACCGCAAATCCCCAGCCTCTCCTCCGGGGGTGGTGGATCAGACCCCACCTTTGCCCTCGTAGCTGGCAGTGACAACTATCCAGATATCTTCATTGGCAGATTCTCCGCAGAAACTACTGCCCAGGTAACCACACAAGTGAACCGCACTATTGCCTACGAAAGAGATTTGACTACGGCTGACACATGGCTCTCAAGAGCCATGGGCATTGCCTCTGCTGAAGGCGGTGGATCTCAAGGCGACAACGGTGAATCTGATATCACACACATGAACAATATCCGTACGGATTTGCTGGGCTATGGTTATACCACTGTGGATCAGGTATACGATCCAGGTGCCTCTGCTTCCACAGTAACCACCAATGTAAACGCAGGCAGGGGCTTCATCAATTACGTAGGCCATGGCTCCGATACATCATGGGTTACCACAGGATTCAATTCCACTAATGCTGGGGCCTTGACCAATGGCAGCAAGACCCCCTTCATCATGGACGTAGCCTGTGTGAATGGTAATTTTGTCTCGATTACCTGCTTTGCCGAGGCTTGGGTACGCAGTACCAATGGCGGTGCCATCACGATCTATGCCAGTTCCATCAATCAATCCTGGAATTCTCCCATGCGGGCTCAGGATGAAGTGACTGATCTGGTCATTGCGGAAGCCAAATATACCGCTGGTGGCCTTTATTACAATGGCTCTTGCAAGATGATGGATATCTATGGCAATACTGCCGGATCAGACGGTGTGAACATGTATAAGACCTGGCATATCTTTGGAGATGCTTCGGTCCTGATCCGTACCAAAACGCCTCAGGCTATGTCTGTTACCCATCCGGCTCAGATCATGATCGGAGCAAGTACTCTGGCGGTAAACACGGGTGTTGCTAATGCCTTGGTTGCGCTTACTTACAACAATCAGATCTATGGCCGGGGCTTTACCAATAGTTCAGGCAGCGTCACCCTCAGCCTGGTCAATCCTCCTCAGAATGCGATTACCTACACCTTGACCGCCACAGCCCACAATCGGGTTACATATATTGGCTCAGTTCAACAGGTACCAAATTCTGGGCCATATCTGTCTGTTAACAGCACCCAATACGTGGATAGCAACAATGGCAACCCTGATTACAACGAGAATGGCGCTTTGACGGTAACCTTTGAAAACATTGGCCCTGTAGCAGCCAGCAACATCACCGCCACTCTCACCTGTGCCACTGCTGGAATCACACTTACAGACGCCACCGAGAGCATTGCCAGCCTTGGCGCAGGAGCCACTGTAACCCGCAACAGCGCTTATACTTTTACGATTGCCAACCATATCCCCAATGGCACTGTCGCAGCTTTTACCATTACCATGACCAGCGGAGCCGAGACCTGGACGCATGAATTCAGCCTCGTGATCAATGCTCCAGCCTTATCCTTTGGCAACCTCACGATCAGTGACCCCACGGGCAACAACAATGGCAAGCTTGACCCGGGTGAAACGGTCACCATCACCATTCCCCTGAATAACACCGGAGGAGCCGCTTCTCCAGTGGGCTCTGCCACATTGAGCAGTGCTTCTCCTGGGATTACGATTATCAATGGCTCAGCGAACTTTGCAGCTATTGCAGCCGCAGGAACCAGCAACCTCAGTTTTAGCCTGTCTGCGGCTGGGGATATGAGTTCGGGCTCTTTGGCTACTCTGCAATTCATTGCCCTCTCTGGAGCTTACAATACTACCAAAACCACCGATATCGAAGTAGGCGCTCCGGAACTGATCACCGTAGGAGCAGGTACCAGCTCTCAATCTTACCCAATCGACCGTTATTATAACTACTCCACCCACGAGGCCATCTATCTGGCGAGTGAACTGAACTTCACCGGCAGCATCAAATCCCTCGCTTATCACAAAGCCAGCGGCGCTGATACCAATACCATCACCAGCGTATCCATCTACATGAAGCATACCTCAGCCAGCACCATCAGTGCAGGAAGCTACAGCACCACAGGTTACACTCTGGTATATAGTGGAGATTTCCCCAATATCGCAAGCTCAGGCTGGATGGAAGTGGATCTCAGCAACCGCTTTGAATACAATGGCCTGGAGAACCTCTCGCTCCTGGTGATCAAAGGCCATCAAGCCTGGATTTCTGAGTATCCATACTGGTCATACACCACTTCCAGTACTACCAGAGCCAGACAAGCGCGCAGCGATGATGCTCAACCCAGCTCTTTGACTGCTACCACGAACCTGCCTAATCTGAGGCTCAAATACTTTGCCTCAACGCAATCACAACCAATAATCTCAATAAACCCAAGTTCCATTTCTGAATCTGTAGTAAATGGAAACAATGTATCCCGGCAGATCACCATTACTAACACTGGCTCTGAGAATCTCACCTGGAGTGTCCCAAATCGCACCGCCAGAAACCTTACTGGGTCAACGTTCCAATGCAATGCAAGCTCATATACTACCGGCACCACGATGAACTGGACGTTTACTGCAACAAACAACAGCGGGGACTCTGAATGGATCAAAGACATCCAGATTGCCTTCCCGATCCAGGTTACTGTCAATAGCGTAACTAGCTTCACTGGAGGTCAGTATCCTTTGACAGCAAATGTCCAAAGTGGCACAGGCATCACTATAAACTGGCATTATGAAGATTCAAATGGGTATGGCGGTATCTATCCCAATCAGACTGCAAGTGCCACTGTTAACGTTAGCATTTCTCCCAGCGCTTCGGGATCTCTAAACCTTCCATGGATGTTAACCGGGGATGATTGGGGCAGCGCTCCACACAATATAAGCGGCACCTTAGTTTTAAATCAGGAAGGTGGCACTGAGCCTCCCGTCGATTGGCTCAGTGTGAACCCCGTCTCCGGAACTATCCTCGCCGGACAAAGCACTATCCTTACTCTCACTTTGGATTCCAATGGTCTAACTGACGGCACTTACACCACAAACCTGGTAATCCTCTCCAATGCTGCCAACAACCCCAGCCTCTCAGTCCCAGTTTCCATGACAGTGGAAACCCCTGTGAACCCCTACCCCACTCAGCCCCGTTTTGTGGCTGAATGGGAACCTGCTAAAGGCGCTATTGTGCGTTATCCATGGGGATTGCCCTATAGCATGTTGAGGGATTTGGCTGCGAACAGCCTGCTTTATGTAGTGGTAACTTCCTCCAGCCAGAGCACAGCAAATAGCAATCTGGTATCCAATAGCGTAAATATGGCAAATGTAAGATACATCAATGCCAGCAGCGATTCCTACTGGATCAGGGATTATGGCCCCTGGACCATCTTTGATGCAGACCACAATATGCATATCATGGATTTCAACTACAATCGTCCCCGTCCCAACGACAATGCGATTCCTTCCGTGGTTGCCGGATACCTGAGCGAGAATCTCTACACCATGCCTTTCAATCATACCGGTGGAAACATCATGACCGACGGTATGGGCAAGGCCATGAGCACCCAGCTGGTGCTGACTGAAAACTCCACTCTCAGTCAGAACCAGATCGATCAGATCATGCAAAACTATCTTGGCATCAGCGAATACCAACTCTATCCAGACCCGAACAATACCTATATCGATCATATCGATTGCTGGGCAAAGCTCCTTGACGTAGACAAAGTGATGATCCGCAGAGTTCCCTCCACTCATGCCCAGTATGCAGCCATCGAAGCTGTGGTGGCACAGTGGCAGACCAAGCTTTCCAGCTATGGCACCCCATACCGGATCTTCCGTGTGGATACTCCTAATGATGAACCCTACTCCAATGCCTACATACTGAACAAAAAGATATTTGTTCCTCAAATGAGCACCGCCAATGACGCTGCGGCTCTGCAGGCGTATCGCAATGCCATGCCGGGCTATACTGTCACGGGATACACTCATACAAACTTCGAATCCACCGATGCAATCCACTGCCGGGTCAATACTATATTCGACGATCAGATGATTGCCCTGCGCCACACTCCTGCTTCAAGCCTGATTGCCGGGCAAAGCATCAGCATGCCCGTGCAGATCTCTCACACCAATCCCCTTACCGCAGATACCCGTATCGCCTGGAAACATTCCCGCAATCACGATTGGCAATATGCCACCTTGACCCAGGATAGCGGAATCCAGTGGCTGGCATCCCTTAGCGCACCTGGCTTTGGTGATACCCTTTTCTATTGGATCAATGCCGCCGACAACGCTGGAAAGATCACTACTCTGCCTTTATGCGCCGGATCTGATCCCTTCATGATCATCGTGGATCAGCTTCCTCCCAACAATCCTCCCGTGATCAATCTGCCAGCCAGCCTAAGCTTTGCTAAAAACACCAGCACCAGCATCCATCTATCAAACTATGCCTCCGATCCTGATCCGGAGACGCATCTGAGTTACTCGTTCTCCGGAAACGTGAATCTTATCCTCCAGTTATCGGGTTCCAGTGTGACCATCACAGCCCCTTCAAACTGGCTGGGCACTGAGATCATCACCTTTACCGTGAGTGACGGTTCGCTTCAGGCCTCAGACCAAATCGCGATCTCAGTTACACCCATCAATACACCAGTATGGGAGCCAGTTGTGCTGCCCAATACTCCCGCAGTAGTCCACGCGGAAGTCTATATCACCGGTTACCCGGCTCAAACCAATGATTGGGTGGCAGCCTTCGTAAACGGAGAATGCCGTGGCACTGCCGTGGTAAACCTCGATCGTGATGCTGCTTTGGTGACCATCGATATCCATCTGAACCAATCTTTTGAAACAGTCGCCTTCAAGGTTTATTCTCATGCTGATGACTTCATCTATGATTCGGATACGATCCTGCAACCTGCCATTGGCGAGACGATCGGAACCAGCGAACCCGTGATCATCGAAGCAGATCTTATCACTACTCTGGATAGCCCTCAGCCCAGATTCGCTAGAACACCCACAGGGCTCAAGCTATTCTGGAATTCTGTATTGCACGCAGAACGCTATATGATCTATGCTTCACAGAACCCGGATGAACCCTTCGAATATCTGACTACGGTTACCAATCCTGAGTTCCAGGTCAGCATTCCAGAACATCAGATGTTCTACTACATCAAAGCTCACCGGGGTCTCGTGAATCCGCGTAATTAGAAACATCCCACGATTATATTGATCATCCATACGGCCTTGGCGACTCAATCGTCAAGGCCGTATGTTTTTACGATTCTGCTTGACATAAATCCCTGCTCTCCGAGCCTGATATGCACATTAATATCCAAATAATTCACTGAATATAAGGAGTTTAGATGTTACCTGGTGGAAAGAATATGAAAGACCTGATGAAACAGGCACAGAAGATGCAGCAGGAAATGCTGAAATCCCAGCAAGCTCTCGAAGAACAAGTATTTGAAGCCACTGCCGGCGGCGGCATGGTGAAAGTGCAGATGAATGGCCGCAATGAAATCATTTCCCTAAAGATCGATCCCCAAGCCGTTGATCCCGAAGATGTGGAAATGCTGGAAGATCTGATCGTGGCTGCTTTGCAGGAAGTTCAAAAGAAAGTGGCTGATGCCAGTAGCGACGCCATGGGCAAACTCACCGGCGGCATGAAGATCCCTGGCCTCTTCTAGCATGATCGTTTCCGAACACCTGGAAAAACTCATTCAAGCCTTATCCCGGTTCCCGGGCATTGGGCGCAAAACAGCTCAGCGTCTGGCCTGGTTTCTCCTCACTCAGGACAAGTCTTTTGCTCAGGGATTGGCAGATACGATCCGGGAGACCAGTGATCTCTTCACCACCTGCAAGGCCTGCAACATGCTCTCCGAAAGCGATCCCTGCCCCTTTTGCAGTGCTACCGATCGTGACAATGAATGCCTCTGCATCGTGGAAAGTAGTGCCGATATCCAGATCATTGAAAACATGAACGAATTTCGTGGCCGCTACTTTGTGCTGGGGCATCTACTCTCCCCCATCGATGGTTATGGGCCGGACGAGATTAATACTCCCAAGCTGATGGACAGAATCAACGAATTGCATCCCAACGAGATCATCCTTGCCCTCAAACCCTCAGCCGAAGGCGAAGCTACTATCCATTATATCTGGGAAATGCTGAAGGGATCAAATCTCTCGATTACCCGGCTCTCCACCGGACTCCCCTTTGGTGGCGATCTGGAATACAGCAGCAATACCACTTTAGTGAATGCCTGGAAACGGCGCTATAGGGTGTAGAACATGTTCACCGGCATTATCGAAGCAACCTCAAATATCCTGCAGATCAAAGCCTCAGGTGGAACGCAGTTGATCACGATCAAACGCCCTGATAGCTTTGGTGATTTGGTTCTGGGTTGCAGTATCGCCTGTGATGGCATTTGCCTTACCGCTGTAGCTCTCGAAGATACCAGCTTCACAGTGCAGGTGATGAATGAAACGCTGGAAAAAACCAATGCCGGGCAGTGGACCCTCGGCCGCTTCCTGAATCTGGAACGAGCCTTGAAACTTGGCGACCGTCTGGATGGGCACTGGGTGATGGGACATATCGACCGCAAAGCCAAATTTCTGCGTAGGGAAATCCAGAGCGATACTACCTATTTTCACATCGAGAGACACCCTCAGGATCATGGCTTGCTGATTCCACAAGGCTCGATCGCAGTGAGCGGCATCAGCCTCACCATTGCCAGCCTGAACAGCCGGGATTTCAGCGTGGCCCTGATCCGGCATACCCTGGAAAACACCAATCTTGAAAAGCTGAGAACCGGAGACATGGTAAATCTGGAATATGATGCCCTGGGCAAATATGTGCGGGAGCTAAGCAAATGAAGCCTGGCAAAGTGATCCTGCTCCTCGGCCTCATCGCAGCCTTGAGCTTGTCCACAGGCTGTGGCAGCAAACGCAATCCCACCGGCGGTCCCGTCGATTCTGAAAAGCCGGTTCTGATCTCCTCCGCCCCAGCGGAATTGGGAACTCTGAACAAAGGCATCCTGGAGATCGACTTCAGCAAAGCCATGGATAAAAGCTCCGTTACGAATTCCGTGTACATCTATCCCCCGGTTCTAAACCGCAAAATCACGCTCAGTAAAGCTACCCTGCGCATCGAGATCAATGAGACCCTCAAGCCTGACACCTTTTACTTTGTAACCCTAACCACCCGCCTCAAAGATCAGCGCAACAACCCCCTGGACAAACCCTATACCCTTACCTTCAAGAGTGGCAAACCCGAGCCCTCCCGCATTTCCGGTAGAATCGCCTATGAAAATGATGCGGATCAAGGATTGCCGATCCAACTCAGCCTCTTCTCCCCTGATTCGCTCCTGATCAGAATGGATCAAATCAGCGGAGCCAGCTATGCTCTGGACAATCTCAATCCTGCCGCTCACCGCCTCCGCGCCTATATCGACAAGGATCAAAACGGCCGCTATGACCAAAGCCTCGAGCCCTATTTTGAGGGACTGGCAGAAGCGGGAAAAATCCAAAGCCTGGATCTCAACCTCGCCTATGTGGATACCACCTGGGCTCAGATCAGATCAGTGCAGGAAAAATCCCGGCATGAGCTGGAGCTTACATTTAGTAAACCCATCACCAGCTATGTAGGGTTACAATTGAAACCGGCAATTGGAAGTGATCCGCAGATCATTCAGCAATACCTGAGAGGCGATAAGCTGATCCTGCTCACCACTGCGCTGGATTCCACCCGTTATACTCTGGAAATGCAGCATCTCAGGGACGCCAAAGGCAATATCAGTCCCAAAACTGGCATCTCCTTTTTCTCACAGGGAAAACCAGATGATAACCCACCCCGCATCCTGAGCACTACACCCCGTACCGGAGCCTCAGTAAACAGCCTGCGACCCGAATTTGATATCTATTTTTCCGAGATCATCCCCCGGGAAAAATTCCAAGCCCGGCTTATCGCTGCCGACTCTAAGACTGAAATCCCCCTGGAAGTGACTTCTGTAACCGGCAGAACCGTCAAAGTGCGCCCGGTAAGCGATCTCACAAACTACCGCTCCCATACTCTGAAAATCCTCAAAACCACCACAGACTACAGTGGCAATCCTCTGGATCAAGACTATGATCTGGTGTTTTTGCCCATCAAACGCAACTGATTTATCTTTGCCTGCTGGCTCTTTGATTTGTGGTGCCTTGCTTACCTCGCCCTTGTTTGCATTACGCTATCATTACGCAGTCAATACGGATCGGATGCGTAATGATTGCGTATTGATGGCGTATTGATAGCGTGAATTGATTACCATTAGTGTCCAGTCAGTTTGGATTGGACACGTCCTCGTGTCCACGAGGCCGTAGGCCGAGAAACAACAATGAGCCCCTTGGGGTCTCCGCAAACGAGGACGTCTGCGATCCAGCTTTTACACCTTCTGTCCCGCTATGCCTGCTCTATCACTTGTAGTATCACTTGAGCTACATCCTTGCCAAAGATATCAGGATGATTTTCTGGCACTTTGAAGCTCGCTATGGCACCTGGAAAACTTGGGCTGGAAGGATCCAATAACAGATTCCATCCCGATTCCACGGTCTCCACCCATTCCGTTTCAGAGCGCAGGGTCACGCAAGGTTTTTGGAGGATATACGCCTCTTTCTGGATCCCGCCGCTATCGGACAGGATCATAGCGCTATTGTCCATCAGCATCAGGAAATCCAGGTAGGCAAGGGGTTCGATACATATGATATTAGCAAAGCTGCTTTGTGGCATTTTAGCGATGACATTCCGGGTGCGGGGATGCACAGGGAAAACAATCTTGCGGCCTAAAGCATCAAGTCCGGAGAGGATATGAAAGAGATTTTGGGGATCATCGACATTGTAGGGACGATGCAGAGTCAAAACTGCAAAATCTGCACCCTCAAGTGATAGTTCATCCACGATTTTGGATTGGTTGTGGGCTTTACGAATACCAAAGGCCAGGCTATCCACCATGATATCGCCCACCAGATGACATTTATCGGTTAACCCTTCCGCACTGGCATTGGCCACAGCTTTGAGCGTGGGAGCCAGGAGCACATCGCAGATATGATCCGCTACGATGCGGTTGATTTCTTCCGGCATGGTGCGGTTGAAGCTGCGCAGGCATGCTTCCACGTGCACTGTCTTCTGATGCAGTTTTGCTGCCGCCAGAGCACCTGCCAGAGTAGTGTTTGTATCGCCATACACGATTACCAGATCAGGATTTTCGGCTATCAGCACAGCCTCGATCCCGGAGAGAATTTCCGCTGTTTGCACTGCCTGGCTACCGGAACCCACGTTCAGGCAAAAATCCGGGGCGGGTATCTCCAAATCCCTGAAAAAGACGTCGTTCATCTGGATATCATAATGCTGTCCGCTGTGGATGATCTTTTCCTCGTGTCCGGCAGCTCTGATTGCCCTTGATAGGGGTCCCAGCTTCACAAACTGGGGTCTGGCTCCTACGATCTGGATGATTTTCATTTCTTACTCCAATACATTGGGATATATTTCCACTCCCATGCATTTGCAATGGGGCTTGATGTCAAGCGGAAACAGGAAAAGGCTATTTGAGTAGGCTTACTCTCCGGGAATAAACCTCAGAACCGATATGCATGCGTATGATATATATGCCTGAACTGCAAGGCAAGCCATCAGAGTCCTTCCCATCCCATACCAAGCCATGAGTTCCGGCAGCTTTCATCCCCAAATCCCGCTGGTAGATCAATTGACCTCGTTGGTTGAGTATACTTAGCTTGACCTGGGCAGGATTTTTGATCCCATACAGGAAATTGAGATGCGGATTGAAGGGATTGGGATAGACTTTTTGAATTCCTATAACCAATGGTACTTCAGGAATATAGACATGCTCCTGAGCATAATTGATTGCAAGCGGACCATAGAATTTATTAGTGCCATCCAGATCAGTGCTTTGCAGCCAGTAGAAGAAAGTTCCAGAGTGATAAATTTCACAATCCGAATAGCTATAAACCTGCATTGATGAGCCATTGCTGGCTGCGATCAACTCTGTTATCCGTTCCGCATGTTCCAATTCCGGACTCACATGCCTGTAGATATTATATCCCAGGAGATTTGTTTCTGATTCGGTAATCCATTTGATCATCGGAAAACCATCCAGTCCTGCTAGGGCTGTGAAGGAAGTCAGTTCCAATGGTAAAGTTTGCCCCTCTCCAGTAATGGTATAGTCGTTCAAGTCATCAAGTTTTGAGCCCTGTTGCGGGCTGAAACTTACTGTCAGGATCCGGTGATCGCCCACGGTCTGAACTTGCAATCCTGAACCTATTAACCCCCAGGAGTTACCATTATGACGCCACAGGCTGGCGGTTCCGGAGAAGTCGCCTCCATTATCCAGATCTGTGTCCCAGAGCAAATCTATACTTATTGCACCGTTCGTATTCCCGGATAGGTTCCACTTTCTGGCAATCGAGCTAACGCCTCCTCCGTAAGAGGCGGGTTCGTTCACATGGCTCACAGAGAGTGAAGTAATGTAATTGTTACCATAAAAGACCACATCGTGAGATTCATAGTATAGTTTATGCCCACTCAGATGGAGGCCACCATTGTTCACGGCAAGCACCCCACTCAGGTACACATCGCTGCTCAGATAAACACTGTTGATGGTATTCACCACGATGTTGTTCACAATGCCTTCTGCCACAGGCAGTTCGTATGATGTATAGATGGGCTGGTCACTGTATAGATAGCTGACATTTATCCCAGGATTGAAGACTGGCGCACCGCTCAGAGAGCCACGATTGCGGACTATTCCTGTATCGCTGGCCATATTGAGGGTGTAAGAGCTGAGATTCAGAAGTCCATTGGTAAGATAGAGATTGGTATTAACTGTTTTATTGGTGCTAAGAGTTACGCCCTCAGGATTGTTGATGCTGAGTTCACTTAATAGAACTCCAGAACTGGGCCAGGCTGCATATCCGGAGGGTAGTGAAACTCCCCCGGCGCCATTAATGGTTACCTGAGCAGAACTGCCTCCATAGACTTCGGACAGCGAAGTAGGCCCCAGGCTGGTCTTGTAGAAAAACAGCCTGCCTACGCCACCACTTGAGGATGACAAAGAGCCGCCAGTCCAGACAAATGATTGTGCCTGTATTCCATTGAAATAAATCCCAGCACTGGTATTGGCATGAGCTGGAGAATTGATAAGCGTGCCTCCACTCATGTAGAAACTACCGGATACAAAGAGGCGTCCAGTACTCTTGGAAGCGCTGGTTCCAGCGTTCAGATTCAGAATGCCGGAATATAGAAAGAGGTTATTTGTATAAAGGTTGTAGTTTTTTATCAGTTGATCATTAGCCTCTGAAACAATGACTGATCCTCCATTGATGATAAAATCGTTTCGGATGTCCACTGTGGGTGTTCCACCTCCACGCCCAACCACAAACTTCCCGCCTTCTATCTCCAAATTGTTAACAATTAAGCTATTGCTCGCAGTGCTGGGCACTACATACAGGTAACCTGAAACCAGTTTCAGAGTATTACGAACATCCAGGGGATTATTTGCCCCAAAAGTGCGGAAATCATTATCTATCGTACCATAATCCAAGGTCAGATCATAGAAATCCTGCTGCATGCAAGCAAAGTTGATACTTACTATATCAGGATTGCTAGTGCTTGTACCGGTTAAGAGGCATTCCGATCCATCCTGCCATGTAGCTGTTGGAATGAAGTTTGTAATGGTAATAGCGCGATTATGCTCGTAAACACCACCATTACCAATGAATATTGTAGCTTCTGTATTCTTTACAATAGCAATGTATGTAACCTTGAGGTGTCCATTAACTACAAGATCCGTTCCTGCACCATCCACAATCGTGGTTGTCCCGCCGGTGATCTCGACCATGGCCCCGGATTCAATCACAAGCTGATCAAGACTGATATTGGCAGTAATGGTGATATTGGCACCATTGCGAACCGTTATAAGCTCTGCATTTCCTGCATTGGGACTGCTTGAAGCTGCCACCCAAGCGTTGCCATTGTATCTCTGCCAAACAGCAAGCTGATCCCATGATCCTGTAGCATTATCGACACTGCGGTAATCGTTTATGGATTGTGCCAAAACCAACCATGGAACTACGCAAAGTAAAGTTATAATCATTGGTTTAATGTTTCTCATAGTGATCTCCCTTGCTTTTGAATAATCAGCAGGCAAGCGCTATTCTCAGCCTCAATGTAGCTAATGAGCTTTAAATATTGTTGTCAAGGAAAATCGAAACTTACAATGCTCTTAATAGCCCTTGAGTTTGCTTTCAACAAAAAGCTTGACCTGAGAATTGGAGTATAGATAATGACAAAAACTATATTGAGGTGAAACATGAAAAGATATACGATCATGATGCTAATCCTGCTATTTGCCATTAGCATCTATGCTATAGATGAAACTTCATTGTCCATGGGCTTCCACTTCGGTACTTCTACAGGTAGTGGTTACAGCTTTCGCAAGTGGGGAGATCTGAATGGGGCTCAAGCAACTATCGCCGCCTATTCGTATGGTAAAAGTAACCCAAGCTTTCCTTCTTCCATTTGGGACAGCGAGTCAGATCAGAATACCATCACAGTCGTGCGGGATGGCAGAAAAACCAATTTCACTCTGGGATTGAACTACCTTTGGTCACTGCACACAGGGGAATGGCACCGTTTCTATATCATATCCGGTGGAGCCTTCTCTCTGAATAGTGTAAAAGAATATCGGATGGATTATGTGAGGCCCGATACATACTCCTACTATGACCCCCAACCCACAACCAAGCGCTCTTCCTGGGAGCAGCACAACAAGTGGAGCATCGGGGCAGGCCCGGGGTTTGAGATCAAGCTGGGAGGACGTTTCCATTTCACTCTAGAGCTTCCCATGACCCTCAACGAAAAGGGCGACATTGTGATGTATATCCCCGCTGCGGGATTATACTATTACTTCAAGTAGATACTTCTCTTATAGAGCAAAGCCCCGGAGAGAATCCGGGGCTTTAGCTTAACAGGTTCCTGGGGCTTATTCCCCGATTATTTTCACCAGTACGCGCTTGCGCCGCATACCATCGAATTCTCCATAGAAAATCTGCTCCCATGTGCCAAAATCCAGCTTGCCAGCGGTGATGGCGACCACTACTTCACGTCCCATGATCTGTCTTTTCAGATGAGCGTCAGCATTGTCTTCATAACCGTTGTGGCGATATTGGGAATGAGGTTTCTCCGGAGCCAGCTTTTCCAGCCAGTGCTCATAATCGCTATGCAATCCCCGCTCATCGTCATTGATGAATACACTGGCGGTGATGTGCATGGCATTTACCAAACACAAGCCTTCCTGAATCCCTGATTCAGCCAGGCATTGCTGGACTTCAGGCGTGATATTGATGTATTCCCGCCGCTTGCTGGAATGATACCAGAGCTCCTTGCGATAGGCTTTCATCAGACCAGAGGTTGATCTTCCAGGTAGCTGGCAAACTCAGTAGGGGTATCAAACACCAAATCTGCTCCAGCCGCCAGTAGTTCTGCTTTGCCTCGGAATCCCCAGGCTGCGCCAACGGCAATCATGCCGGCATTTTTGGCAGTCTGGATGTCGATATCCGAATCTCCCACAAAAGCTACCTGAGCAGGCTTGGTCTTGAGTTTTACAGCAAGCTCTAATGCAACTGTGGGATCGGGTTTCACTGGTTTGTCAGCTTGTTCGCCACTATAGATTCCAAAAGGATTCTTGGTATGGCGGATCATCGCACCCCGGAAGAAATGCCGGATCATTTTCTTGGTAAAGTAATGCGCCTTGTTCGAGAGAATGGCCAGTTTTACCTTTCTGGCCACTGCCAATTGGATCAAATACAGGATCCCAGGGTAGGTCTTGGTATGCAGATACCACTCTACATCATAGATATCCCAGAATTTCTGCTTGAGTATCTCCTGGTCTTTCTTGCTCTTGTGCTTTTCTGGAAGCACTCTGTTTACCAGTTCGTTCAGCCCACAACCTACAAAACCCTTGTAAGCATCTTCAGGATGCACGGGATATCCCAATTCTGCCAAAGCTTTGTTCATGGTATTGGCAATATCGGTGAGAGTATCGAGGAGTGTCCCGTCCAAATCGAAGATGATGGCTTTAATGAGGGGTTTTGTACTCATTTCATACGTCCTTATCTGTTTTGATTATTTTAAGCGGTTTTGAGCCCTCTCCCGCATACAAGGATAGATGTGGGAAAGGAATTTCTATGCCTTCCTGATCAAAGCGTTCTTTTACTGCGATCAGGAGCGCAGTCTTCATATTAACGACATTCTCTGTGGCAGTCCAGACTCCAAAGCTAATATTCACACTGGAATCACCAAAACTGTCCACTTGCAACAATGGAGCTGGATCCTGCAGCGCATCAGGCATTCCTGCTGCAATTTCTGCCAGGATCTGCAATACTCTGCGTAAATCTTCTTTATATGCTACTCCTACCACTGTCTGCGCACGACGAATCGGGTATCGGGTGATATTAATCACTTGGGTCTTGATCATCGTCTCATTTGGCACCCGGACAAAACGGTTGTCGAAGGTCTTGATCTTGATAGACAGCAGATCGATCGATTCCACTACTCCGGTTGTGCCCGATACATCAATAATATCTCCGATCACAAAGGGCTTCTCCGAGATCAGAAAGATACCACTGATGATATTGGATACACTGGTCTGAGATGCAAAACCTATTGCTACCCCGAACACACCTGCCGCTCCCAATAAGGCTGAGATCTTGAACCCGAATTCATTCAACACAGTGACAAACAGGATCAGCATGGAAACATAGTATACACTGCGTACGATCAGGACTTCAGATTGCATAGATAACCTATCTTTCACCAGCTTTTGTGTGATTTTTTTGATCACACCGATTACCGGGATACCTATCCCCAGTATCAGAATCACTCTCAGCACCAAAGTTAACCGCTCTGGGGTGATAAAGTCTTTCAGGAAATCTGATGATATCAGAGCTAACACTAAACCTCCATCATCGACAGGAAGTGTAATCCAATCATTCTATTGATGCATCTTACCACCGATAAGACTGGAAAACCTAAGCTTACCAGATACCTCAACTGGTACAACGCTACTTATTGTGTAAAGGGTCTCTACAGAGATATGATAACCAGTTACATGGGTTATGCAAATATCTATTTCGAGACACTCTTGGCATTTTTATATTTACTGCTCAATTACCTGTTCTTGTTGATTTAAACGCGCTATCAGTTGAAATCAAACTGCACTTGAGGAGCTCTCTGTGCTCCTTCATCAGCCTGGAAAAACTGGAAGGCTTTGGCTCCTATCATCCCCGCAATCACATTGTTGGGAAATACAATAATGAGCTGATTGTAGAGCTTGGCCGCATCGTTGTAGCGCATTCTTTCTGTGCGAATCCGGTTCTCGATGCCTTCCAACTGAGCTTGAAGCTGCAAGAAATTCTGGTTGGCCTTGAGCTCAGGATATCTTTCCACTACTACCATCAGGCGGCTAAGAGCGGTAGACAGACCTGCCTGGTTAGCTTGAAAAGCCTGGAAAGCATTAGGATCAGTAAGAGCTTCTGGAGGCAGATTCACCTGTCCACCCATTTTGGCACGAGCTTCCGTCACTTGAGTAAGGGTTTCCCGCTCAAAGCTGGCTGCTCCCTGAACTGTCCCCACCAAATTGGGAATCAAGTCATAGCGGGTCTGATATACATTCTCCACCTGAGCCCAGGCGGTTTCTACACTCACTTTCTCTCTTTGGATCTTGTTGTACCTGCCAATGAACCATCCGGCAATCATGAAGATTGCCAGTACGATCACGAGGATTACGATCAAACCTTTTTTCATGTTAAACTCCTTATCAGGACTGGATGGCACTCTGCAAAAGCATGGTATCTTGTCCAGTGTATTTTTTCCTACATCCCCACAACCATGAGCTTGGGAGCATCTATCATGATCCGATGCCTGTTCAGGGGCTCAATCTGCCTTATCTCTATAGAGCTATCAGGATTGTTGACATCACACTCAGGACTCACAAAAACTGTATCAATGAAGGACTTAGGGGCTCTGAGCATGATCTCTCCAGATGCCAGGCTCACATGATATGAGGGGAGCCTGGTAGTATCCACGCTGGCTGCTACACGGCAGGACAACTCCGTGAAATATCCCTTGATGCTTTGTGAGATTCTTACCAAACCGTCATCAGCCAACATCGTGTATTTGACTTTCGAACCAGGAAAACCGAATCCACTGGCTTCAGTTTTTATGGAGTACTCGTCTCCATAGTTGAGTGTAAGATCCCCACGCTGCATGGTAAACTCCAATTGACTGGCATTTTGGGCGTCTGGTAGATGCTCTTTCTGAGATGAGTAAGGCGTTGCCAGGCTCACCCCTAATACAATCAAGAGCCCAATCATGATAATAGCAGCAGTTTGTAATTTATTCAATCGCCTTACTGACGTTGTTTTGGAAACATAGTAGGGCTCAATATGCAGCCTCATGATCCGCCACAATCCGAAAGATACTAGATAGATCAATGCTCCGGCCCAGATTACATCACTGGTAAAATGGCCTCCCTGCAAGACTCTGGCAGCTCCAATCAAAGAACCTAGCCCCAAGCCCAGAAGCAGGATCACTCCTGACCACTTCCTCTTGATTCCCCGCGTGGCAAAACCCAGGGTAAAGAAATAGAAACCCATGGTAGCATGCCCACAGGGAAATGACTTGCCACTGGATTTCTGATCCAGCACCAGAGGTGCTTCATAGGCGTATTTTCCACCGAATTCCACTACATCGCGTGGTCTGGGACGTCCCCAATTGTCCTTGAGAATGCTGTTTACAATGAGCCCTGGACCCAACACCATTGCCAGTACCATATAGGCACTTAGCTTGCGATACCTCATGAACTGCAGGTTCCTGAACCCAAGCAAAAAGACTCCCAGAGCCCCTATCGTGACCAGGAGGGCAGGGATATTTCCAAACCGATATAGTAGCTGCACCCACCGCAAACTGTTGTAATGCCACCCATCGCTATATACTGCCACTTGAATCCTCATATCCCATGCATAGCGATTGAACAGGAAGGTAGTAAGGATCATGATGGCCAGGGGAATCCACAGATCTAGTGATAATAGGAAATGACGCCCCTTGCAGGACGTCATTTCTATGGTTTGGCTTGTTTGCATTTTAGTCTTGTTTTGTCTCTTCTTCCGGGGTTTCCTCTACTGGAGCTTCTTCGACAGGAGCTTCCTCTACTGGAGCTTCTTCGACAGCTACTTCCGGTTCGGGGATTACTGCTTCGATAGGTTCAGGCTCTACTGGAGTTTCCATCACTGGCTCTTCCACGGCTTCGGCAGCAGCTTCTTCCTGGGCTACAGGCTCTTCTACTGGTTCTTCCATGGCAACAGCGATGTCTTCTACAGCTTCTTGAACTGAAGCAGGTGTTTCTTCAGCGATCGCTTCCACACCCATTTCCATAGCTTCCATTTCCACAGCTTCTACGGCAGTCTCTTCAGTTTCTTCAGAGTGCTTTTCCGCTTGTTTTTCTTTGGCTTTTTCAGCTTTTTTCTTTTGCATGCGAACTATGCGGTCACGAATATACTGCTCGTGAATGGCGATATATTCTTCCTGCAATTTGGGATCACGGGAGAAGAAGAAGGCTTTCACGGAAAGGATCAACCTGCGGTTGTCCATATCCAGCTCGATCACTTTCAGAGGCAGATCTTCGCCCACATGGAAAGCGTCTTCGCTGTGCTCAAGCTTGGGTAGTGCCAAGTGAGAGATAGGAATGAATCCTTCTACCACATCGTCACCAAGAGGAATATCCACCAGGACGCCTTTGGGGATCAGCTTGGAGATTTTGCCTTTTACTTCGGTATTCACAGGCAGAGTTTGATTCAGATTTTCCCATGGATCCGGAGCAAGCTGTTTGATACCCAGGGCGATTCTGTGCTGAGCCCGATCGATAGACAGGATGATGGATTCCACTTCCTGACCTTTGCGGAAGATCTCACGCGGATGATAGATGCGCTTGGTCCAGCTGATATCGGAGATATGCACCAGACCATCAATCCCTTCCTCGATCTCAACGAAAGCGCCAAAAGCGGTAAGGCTCTTCACCTTGCGAGTGAGAACTGTGCCGATAGGATAGCGGTCTTCGATGGTAAGCCAGGGATTGGGATCCATCTGTTTCATGCCGAGGGAGATGCGTTTGTTTTCCTTGTCCAGTTCCAGCACGATGGCATTGATGGTATCATTCACTTTGAGGATCTTGCGGGCATCGGCAATTTTCTTGGTCCAGCTCATTTCACTGATGTGTACCAGACCTTCCACTCCCGGCTCGATTTCCACAAAGGCGCCGAAGGATTTCACGCTCACCACTTTACCTGTGATGCGTGTACCTTCAGGATACTTGATCTCGATGTTCTCCCATGGATGAGGAACCAATTGCTTGAGGCCGAGGGAGATTTTGTTGTTCTCCTGATCAAAATTGATTACTTTCACTTTGACCTTGTCGCCAATGGCCAGCATCTCGGAAGGATGATTGATCTTGCCCCAGGACATATCCGTCAGGTGCAATAGACCATCGATTCCGCCCAAGTCTATGAAGGCTCCGTATTGGGTGATGTTTTTCACTTCACCATCCAGTTCGGAGTCGATTTCTATCTTCTTCAGCAGTTCATCCCGTTTGGAAGCATATTCTTCTTCCAATACCGCTCTGCGGGAGAGGATGATATTGCTGTGCTCTTCATCGATGTTTACCACTTTGAAGAGCAGTTCTTTACCAATAAACTGATCCAGATTGGGAATAGGTTTCAGCGACATCTGGGATCCAGGCAAAAAGCCTTCGATACCAAATACATCGACGATCATTCCACCTTTCACACGGCGACGGATAATACCCGGAAGGGGATTACCATCGGTAGCGGCGGATTTGATCTTTTCGATGTTTTGCAGATAATCGGCTTTTTTCTTGGAAAGCTGCAATCTGCCATCTCCGCTTTCGATCTTGTTGATGTACACACGGATGACGCTATTGACTTCGGGTGGTCCACTATAAGCGAATTCCGAGATCTGAATCACGCCTTCGCTCTTGAAACCAATATCCACTCTCACGTCTTTGTCCGAGACATCCACGATCGTCCCTTCGATGATTTCGCCTACCTTGAAGTTTGAGAAGGATTCTTCATACATGCTCAGCATGTCTTCATGTTCCTGCTCTTCCTTGCTCATCGGTGCACTGGGTTTTGGCACTACCGGAGCTACAGGCACTTCAGGCTGTTCATGGACTGGTTCAACCATTTCTTCAGCAATCGGTTCTGGAGTTGCTTCGATCACTGGTTCGACCGGCTCTTCAGCCAGGACTGGTTCTTCCACCACTGGAACTTCTTCTTCTGGAATTGTTTCGGTGACAGGTGTTTCGGCCACTACTGGCTCTTCTGTCACGGCTTCTACACTTTCCGTTTCTTCTTGTTGCAGCTCTTGAGTGAGCTCTGTTTCCACATCCGTTGATTTCGACAATGTGTCTTCACCCAAATTCTTTTCTTCAGGCTCGACTGGGTTTTGATCATGAGTTAACATGATTCCTCCTTAAACAAGGGGATTTCCGAGATCCTGGTCACAGCATCTGGCTCCCCATTTATTTTTTTTATCTTGTTATATACTGATACGATCGTTTCCTCAGGAGTACTGGCTCCTGCGGCAAGACCGATGTTTTGCCGTCCCATAAAATCTTCAGCTTTGAGCTCTGCTTCGGTCTCCACATGGATCGTTTCAGTGTACTGGGCACATAGCCGGGCCAGCATCCTGGTATTGGAGCTATGCCTGCCACCAATCACCACCATGAGGTCGCTGTTCTTTGCCAGACAGGCACTTGCCTGCTGCCGTTGCGAGGTAGCCAGACAGATGGTATTGAAAACTCTCAGTTCCAATAGATCAGGTAGCAATTTTGAGACCAGATCGTTCAAATTTTCAATGGTTTGAGTGGTTTGCGAGATCACGCAGAGGCGATTGTCCCTCAGTTTGGGAATCTCATCCCCGGGGGCGACTACCAGTGTATCTTGATCGCCATAGCTATGCATGCCAATCACTTCCGGGTGTTTAGGGTCACCTAATATGAGTACCTGAATCCCACTCGTAACCGCCTCACGTACCAAATCGTGAGTGCGGGAAACATAGGGACAAGTGGCATCGATTATAGTGTTTCCATTGTCGGTAAGTTGTTGCAGCTCAGATTTGGTAATGCCGTGGGAGCGGATCACCACGATGGAATCGTGGATATCGGCTGCACTGGGTACGACCTTGATGCCAAGATCTGCCATCTGCTGTACATATTGGGGATTGTGGATCAATTCACCCAACGTAAAAATTTCCTGGCCACCTTGAGCTGCATCCAGAGCAAGCTGAATGGCTCTGCGGACTCCAAAACAGAATCCTGAATGCCGGGCCAGGGAAACAGTCATCAAGCGCCAACCTTGGAAATGATGTGTTTGTAAAGCAATTCCACTTGTTCCTGGATGCTGAGTGAGCCCGTATCGATTTCTATGGCATCCTCAGCTTTGCTAAGCGGAGCCAGAGCCCTTTCGGCATCGGCTTTATCGCGCTCGAGCAGCTCTTGCAGGACGACCTGAAAGTCGGGTTCCAACCCCTTGGCCTGAAGCTCCAGAAAACGCCTTTGGGCACGCACTTCGGCTGGAGCGATCATGAAGAATTTGATTTCAGCATCGGGAAATACCAGAGTGCCAATGTCGCGGCCATCCAATACCACTCCCCCACCTTCACAAATCTCGCGTTGCAGATAAACCATTCTCCAGCGTACGGCGGGAATGGCTGAAATGCTGGAAGCCAAAAGTGATATCTCCGGAGTGCGAATGAGATCGGTAACATTCTCTTCACCAAGAAAAATCTGGTTTCCATAGAAAGGAAATTCTACCCTAAGCTGTAGTGACTCCAAAAGAGCCTGCAGTGCATCCTCGTTTAGAGGATCGATCCCGGCTCTGATTGCGGCCAAAGCACAAGCCCGATACATAGCCCCAGTATCAAGATAAACATATCCCAATTTCATGGCAAGTAACTTGGCAGTGGTGCTTTTTCCGGAAGCAGCCGGTCCGTCGATGGCGATGATAAATCTATTCATTTCCTATAATTATCTCCATGATACACCCTTTTGAGAGGCCGAAATGGAGTCAACAACTATTTAGCGTGGATTGGATACTCCTCCTGTTTGAATTGCGCTATCATTACGCTATCATTACGGACAAGGTGCGTATTGATAGTGTAATTGAATTTAGCATGGATGGAACGCAGATGACGGGATTGAAGGGATGAACAGGATTTTTATCTTACAATTGAGGAGGCCGTAACAAAGCAGAGGGATTGGCTATTTAAGGATGGAGAATAAAATAATCCTATCCCTGCGGGGTTATCGATTATCCCTGAAATTCAGCCTTCAGTTCCCGGAGCATCAATTCCCGCATTGCTTCCAGGGGGTCTTTGTCCTCATAGAGGATTTTGTACACTTGCGAAACGATCGGCATCTCCACCTTTAGAGACTGCGCCAGTAGATACACACTTCTGGTGGTAGCGACGCCTTCAGCTACCATGCTCATCCCGGAGATGATATCCTGAAGCTTGCGTCCCTGCCCGATCTCGTAGCCCACATAGCGGTTACGGCTGTGGGAACTGATGGCGGTGGTTATCAAGTCACCAATCCCGGAGAGCCCCATGAAGGTTTCGGGCTGGGCTTTCAGAGCCAGGCCAAAGCGGCTGATCTCGACAATGCCCCTGGTAAGCAATGCGCCCATGGTATTGTCGCCAAAGCCAAGCCCCTGCACGATTCCAGCGGCTATGGCGATGATGTTTTTTACTGCCCCACCGATCTCCACGCCAATGACATCTGTGCTACGGTAGGTACGGAAATAGGCATTGGAGAAGACTTCCTGGAGAGATATGAGTAGTGCTTCGTCACTGCCAGCCAAAACCACTGTAGTGGGTATGTGACGTGCGACTTCTTCAGCATGGCTGGGGCCTGAAAGAGCGCAAATCCGGTCATGAATGCTTTCCGGAAGTACATCGTAGAGGATTCTATCGATAGTCTTGAGGGTTTCCACTTCGATGCCCTTGGCTACATTTACTACTGCTTTGAGGGCAGGATTGAGCCAGATTTGAGCAGCAATATGCTCTGGGATAGATGCCAGAGTCCTGCGAATGAATTGTGAGGGTGTGGCCAGCAGGATCATTTCAGGTGAGAATGTGGCAATATCGCTGAAAGAGCCAGTGAAGACGACAGAATCAGGTAAGACTACGCCTTTGAGGACATAGGGATTTTCATGCTTGGCGAGGAGCTCGGATAAAAAAGCCTGATTATACTCCCATACCTGAACAAAATGCCCATTTTCAGAGAGCAGCCCCGCCAGAGCCAACCCCCAGCCCCCTCCGCCGATGATGGAGATTTTCATTGCTTGGGTGTGATCAAATTACAAATCAGTCCCAGATCCTCGTCATCGTCATCGTCGTCGTCAAAATCATCATCAAAGCTATCATCCACCCAATCCGGACAGAATAGAGTATCCTCTTCGTAATCCCAACCATCTACATTGGCGAGACCAAAGCGGGTGAGGGTTTCTTCTTCCCAAAAGGAATAATAGCATACTCCATCAGAAATGGCGTAAACCAATACGGGGATTTTATAGCGTCGGAGCTCAACTTTGTGGTTTTCCACGAGGTCGAGGAATTCTTTGATACGCTTGGTGTTTTTCTCTTCCTTGAACTGCATAAGATCCTCTAATCTCAGAAATTATACTTCACAGTGGCAGAGATGCGGTTCTCGCTGTATTCTTTAAGCTGAACCACACTGCCATTGGGTGAATCTACATTCCTGAAAAGGTGTGAGTAGTCAAGAGATAAATTCCAGCGTGGGGTGAGCTTCATATTCATTCCGGCTTTTGTGGTAAGAATATGATCTGCTCTGCCGCCATACCAGGAGTTCATTCCCTGGAAATAGCGATCTTCTTTGCTTAGCTCCAGATAGGGTTGCCAGCTGTAATCCCTGGTGCTTTCACCTTTGAAAGGCAGCGGATGCATACTTACTTTGCCCCGGTAAATGTTGCTGTCATAGCTGCCATCATCGTCGTTCATCCGCTCTGCACCATCATTATCAAAGCTGCGATATTCGTAGTTTCCTTCCACTGTAAAGGTGGGAAATCGATATCTGAGCCCAATCCGGCTTTGGAGGACAGATCCGTCTGCTTCAGTGAAGTATTGATTGTAGTAAAAATCTTCCTTGCGAATCCCCAGCAGCACTGTAGTATTGTCGATGGGTTTGATCTGCAGGTCTGCACGGTATTGGTTGCGGGCATAGCTGTATTTTTCCAGTACGCCAGTACCATCAGTATCATTGTAATGACGGTAGTAGATATAGGGGTAATATCCATACAGAGCTGTGAAGTTCCAGTAATGGCGATCCACCCTGAGGCGCAGCATGGTGTCCTGACGGTACTTGTCGGTATTGCTGAGGTTTTGTTGCAATATCCCTGTGATCGAGGGGGTGAACTTCCACCAACGGTAATGGATGGGATATTCCAGGTCAATCCTGGTAGTCAGTTGCAGATCATCCATGGTCTCAGCATAAGTGAGGTTGGGATGATCCTGTTGATAGCGGTCAAAGTCATAATCTGAGAGTTGAAACAGGTTGTCCGTGTATTGCAGTCCCAGAGAGACTGCTCCCTGGATATGCGCGGATAAACCCTGGAAGCTGAGCATCGCAACAGCCAGGCACATAATAATCGGCTTGAAATTCCTTTTTCTGATCAGAGGACGGGACTCCTTCACTTTCTTTGGTTCTTCAGGCTTAAGAACATCTGTAAGTTCTTCATCCATAGCTCTGTAATCAGTTTTGGCATTGGGATTTGATTCGGGATATTGCATCAGAGATTCCTATTTCTTGATAAGGACAGGACGTGCCATGAAGAGGTGATCCGTCTCCGCCCTTAGTTCGTATTCCCCGCTGCCGGAATTTGCCGGCAATGATAGTTGTTTCCCGACGGTTAGGTTTTTAACTCCGATAGCGCTGTATTTTGTGGTGCGCTTCAAGCTGAATTCGTAGCTTTCTACCTTCACTCCATTGTGATAAAGACTAAATTCCGGTAAACTGCGATCGGTAAGCCTTGCCCTTACATAGACCACAGCATTGCGGGAATTGTTCAGAGTAAACTTCAGGGGTTGCACGGCATTGAAGGTGTAGTATTCGCTGGTGGTTGAATTGTGCAGCACATCTATCATCCCGGCATGGGCATTGATTACCCGGTCGGGTATCTTCACTGGTTTTGGTTTTGGCACCACAGTTATAAGCTGGAAAGCTCGCAGATAGATGCTGCGGGTGTAGCACAATACTTCGATTTTGGGTGTATTGGCTGGAATCTCAAATTCGAGAGATTCATACAGGTAAAACCCATTCAGGCGTTCAACCAGTTTGAGATCGTAGGTAGTGCGTTTCTTATCGATGATGATAGTTACCTGGGGTTTGCGGATTGCTTCGATGCCAAAGCTGCGGAGCTGGATCTTCTCCACTCCTGCTGTGTTTAGAGTCATGGATTTTTCCGGCAAGCTCCGGAAATAGTAGTAGTTGCCAGCTTCGGTCTTGAGCAATCTCCGGTTACCGGGATTATCGAAACTCATAGTTTTGGTTTTAATGGTGGCTGCATATCCTATGCTGGCCAGAAGTGCTATCAGCAGAATGATTATGGATCTTTTCATAGTATCAGGTTCCTTAAAGTTCATCGTCAGGATCTACAATGTTTGCCATAAAGCGGCGATCGTGTCGGTCGAAGATAATCACGGCAATGATGGCAGCCAGAAGTATGGCCAGACAAATCGAAGCTACAGTGAGATTGTGCAAGGTAGAGCTGAAGATCTTGCCTTCACCAGGCACGGGAACTTTGTCCACCTCAAGGGTGATACCGTAGTTTCTGGCCCAGCGCAGGATGCGGCGTACATGCAGAACTGGCACGTTTTTTCGGGCCATCTTCATCATTGCGCCTTCTTTTTCAAATTCCTTCTCTGCCAGCTTGTGATTGATTCCTTCCGGGATCAATCTGGCATTGGGCTCGCTGCCCACATTGGCCAGACCACCCCCGATATTGATAAACAAGCGATACCTGCCTTCATCTCCCAGGAGTTCCTGATATGCAGCCATTCTCAGGTCTACATTCTCATCCAGATTTGCACCCATGAGCATGGGGACGTTGTTGCGCCGCATGGCGTCTCTTAGGCTTTGAATGCCATTATCGGTAAGCCCTAAACCCAGATCTTCGCTACCACCCATGGAGGCATAACGAGATCCAAAAGGCAGCAGTTGCTTTTCTTTCAGGATCGCTTCCATGTCCAGCCAGGTTAGTTCCTCCCGGTTTGCACCGTAGGATGCGGAAGACAATGATACGATGATTTGTGGATCCAATTCCAGAACTGACATAGCGGCATACAGAGCAAGATTGACGGCAGGATTGCTGCCTGTGATTCCTACAGCTACTTTATCACCGGGTTTGAGGCGCTGTTTGATCAGCTCTTCCACAAACATCGCCGCAAGGTTGGGATTGATGGAGGCTTGTTTTTCCGAGAGAATACCGCGGTCAGTGGTGATGGATGTTAGCCTGTGGCCGATCAATCCGGTTTGGTGTGGATCATCGATCGGATCGATATCTATCCCACGCAGTTCGATTTCTGCTTTCAGACTATCGATAAAGGCTTGGGCCAGGTTCACTGCTGCCAGTTTCTCTTCGTAATTGGGGGATTTGATTACTACATAGCTGTTTTGGGCGATAATGAACAGACCTATGGAAAGCGCTAACAGGGCGATCAATGACCAGGGTGATTTGAGAGATGGACGATACATATTAGACCTCCCCGCCAAAGACTACGATCAGCATCAAACGCACGAGTACTGCCGCAATGGTAATCGTGGAAACAGTCTTCCAAAAGCCCTGACGCTCAAACCAATTGGCAATCAAGCCCGGAACGATGTAACCGATGGATTGCATCTGCAATTGATGTACTGTGATTTCATGGATTACCAGCAATCTGGAAAGCCAGCCCAGAATGAATCCGATCAAGATGCTCAGAACCATCCTGCGCTTGCCAAATAGAAGGGTAAACTGACTGATAACCCGGATGATCCCCCAGGTAAGCAAACTGATGATCAGTGTGCCCAGGATCTGCATGGGTCTATCCAGGTACAGGGCAATATATCCCGGCACCACGATACCACCTGCTGAAGCTCCCAATAATTCACTGAAGATCAGACTGATTATTACTCCTATGCCAACTGCGGCTTGAACTACTGCATCAACCACGTCCAGCTCCTTTATGTGCTTTGGAAATCTTGTGTTTGAAATGAGCTACGATCTGAGCTCCATATTTTATCTGGCCTGCGATATTGCCTATGCCCAGAACATGCGCTTCCGTCTTTGTAAGTTCCCATACCTTCTTGTAGATTACCTCAGGCAAAGGCTGCCCCAAAGCGAAGAGCTTCTCCCGGGGAATTCCCTGCGCCAGGGCATAAGCTTCCACTTTTTCATGAATCTCGCCAGTGAGAATGAGATAGCTGTAATCAACAGCTTTTACTGCATCAACAAGCTGTTGAGAGCGGAAGAGGCGATCAGCACGACTATTGAGAATGATGATTTTCTCAGAATCCTGTAAATGCGATGTTACCATATTGATCACAAACACGGTTGATTGGGGATCGTTAGCAGCAAATACATTGTAAAACTGAATCGTCTTGCCCCGGTCTTCGATTTTGTATTTCTTCAGAGCCCCCGGATCAGGATGTGCATTCTGCATGCCTTTCAGGGCAATATCTCTGGGGATTCCTGCTTCTGCGCATACTGCCAGAGCCAATTGCACATTCTCTGCGTGCTCGATATAATGAAATCCATCCAATTCCTCTGCTGTGATATCCGTAGGACGAATCTTGTGCAGCTTACATTTGCGGGAATCGGCTACTTTCTTGAGCATCTGAAAGTGCTCATGCTCTGCCGTGTAACAAACCTTGCCATGAGGAATGGTATTGGCCAGGCTCAAGGTGACGCTTTGCACAGTGCTGCCCATCAGATCCAAATGATCCGGACGGCAGTTTGTGATGACGGCAATGGTGCTTTTGATGAACTTGCGCTCAGTGATCCATTGAAACACAGGATTCACCGCCATGCATTCGATAACGATCGCATCCGGCTTTTCTTTGGCAGCATAGCGGAAGATATACTTCTGCTCGATGATGTTGGCACCCTGCAATCTAATGATCGCCGCTTCCCGTCCATCAGGTAACACCACCCTAGGCAAGGTTCCGGTGATTTTGGCAACAGTCTTCTTGCCACCAGCCCGTAAGCCGGCAGCAATCAAGCGGGTTACGCTTGATTTTCCCCTGGTACCATTTACATGGATTCGGATCGGAATGGCAGCCACGTTGCGGCTGTGTCTGCGATACTCCACGATCCAATTCAGGATCAGCAGCAGTGTCGCAATAATCAATATGGTCATCTATTCCTCTGCTGATAAAAATCTCAGAAACCCAAGCAGACCACAAACCGGGCGCCTGGAAAACGTCTTTCCTGCTTGTGTGCAATATCCATTCCACGATCAGGGAAATATCATATCCATCCCGATCAGGACGGGATATGAGTTGCACTCTTGGGTTTTTTGAAGGGGTACAAAACTTGCTACAACCTAGATTCTTCTGCGCTTGATTTGTCTTAGCACTATCCTCTTCAGTTTCTCATACGAAGGTGGAGGCCCAGTATTAAGCAGTTTTCCATCAACATAGATAGCATCACTGATACCCCAATCCGATAGTACCTCTCGATCACGGGTATTGTATTCTTCCAGAAGTATCCTGTCCGACAGATCTCCACAAATCCTCTTGATTCTTTCGTAAGATATATTCTGAGCTGCACACCAGCCATGATTAAAGAGACTTATCTTAACCTTATCAGTACCTTTTTCGGGTTTGCGCTGGGGTTTGCGCCACCTGGGCGGTTTTGCATTATCTTGAAATGCTTTGTAAACCAATACTGCGATCCCATCCCGGTCCACTTTTCGGTAGCCATGCTTCACGAACCAACTGGCTTTCATCCAGAATGGTAACATCAGGCCCCAGGCAGCGACTCCAGCTCCTTTCAGAGCTATGATGTCCTGCTCAGCAGCCTTCAGTAAAGCAGTACCCAGACCCTTTTTCTGCAGGTTTCCCCGTCCTTGCTTGTGACCATGTACCCATATACAATATATAAAGTAGCCATCTCCTCCCTCCAGGATCGAGTGCTCCATAGGCAGATACTGAATGAACCCTCCCAATCCACCATTATCGGCGAAAGCAAGCTTCACTCTAAGCCCCTTGTGCTTCATCTCATCATACCACAAACGTCTTTGATGCCCTGCTTCAGCCATATCAGCAGACCATTCTTCGAGGCATTGAAGAAAGGCACATTCATGCTCTGCGGTCAAATCAACAATCTGCATCGTATTCCCCCTTTTAGTTTCTGGATTTGCTCCTGATATCGGTATAAACTGACACCCAAAGCTGCAAGAAGTGACACAATGGGAAAGTGGGGATAAGGCTTTGATTGGTGGTTAGTTGCGATGGACTGGTTTTGGAAATGTCCAAGCGCTTATTTGGACTGTTTTGGACTGGTTTGTGACAGTTTTACTGCAAATTTGGATAGCGTTTGGACAGGGTTTGGAAAGAGCAGTTGGTAAATCGGAACTTTGAAATTAGAAAAACCGCAATTGGAGTGCGATTGTGCCGATCAGGAAAGCTCCGTAATTCCAATCTGAGTCTAAAACAAGAACCGGATAGTCTATATTAAATGGTTGGAGGATAATCTGTTGCCTGTGGTGATCGATCTGCACCTTCTTGATCGTGAGTCCATCATCAGTCCTTACAACTGCAATTTTCTCGTCTGCATCTTCCCAGCTCTGATTGCTCTTGATGACCACGATGTCCTGATGCTGGATCACAGGCTCCATACTCCTGCCATTTACTTGAAAGACAGTGTATTGCTTGGGGTTACCGGGAAGGAATGATACTGGTAATTGAATCTGACCCATCTGACTCCACTCATCCTTGATCTCCATTGGAGATCCGGCAGCTATTTCACCTACTATGGGAAAAGTGATAGACTGAGTGGGATCGAAGTCCTGATTGTTGATAGGATGCAAGATTGGCGAGATTATGGTGGGAATTGAGTTGTCTGGATTGCTTGGGGTTGAGGGTGCTTGATTGGATTGGATAAGCTCTTGAAACTCATCTTTGGCATACATAGCACCGCTTCCAGTAAAGAGCCAGTGGATATTGATCTTATCTTTGGAGAGTGCTTCTAAGAACTCCGGATCGGGATATCTCTCGTTCAGTTTGTAGCGGGAAAGCGAGGCACGGGAGATACTATACTTAGTGGCAAACTGGTAATCCTTGAGTCGCATTGCCTTAATCACCAAGCTAAGGCGTTGTCCAATAGTCGGTTTATTCATCGTGATCTCCATATAGTAACTTTGGCATTGACTATATCCGCATGGCTGCAAGAATAGTTCCAGATGCCATTCTGCTGCAGAGCGGATTGGAGTCAATACTAAAGTGTATATTGTGACCCAAGTGGATTATAAAGCATTGCCGGAGAATGCGTAAGAAAGCTGTCAAACTCGCAGAAAGGACTTCCCACGGTTCTGCGCTTGTGGTTGTTAGCACCCTATTAATATATAAGAGAGGTGTAGAATGACTACCAAGAAAAGCAACCAATCGGAAGTGCAGAAACGGGCTTGTAAGAGCAATGTCCAAGCGGGTACCCCTGTCCAAGCGGGGGTAGGCATGAGGCTTAACTCATTGATAACTATGATGAGAAGCCAAAATGTCCAAGCGCTTGACCGCATTTTTCAAGATTCCAGACTGAAATGTCCAAGCGGGTCACAGTTTTTGAAGGATTTGGACATGGACATGAAAGTCGATTTTATCTGGCTACCTATAGACAGAGTAGCCATGCTGCTGAACAAGAATCTCAAGACGATCAGAAGAATGGTGGATGCCGGGAAACTAACCGCACTCAAGCATCAGATACCGACTAAGAACGGAGCTACGATCAAGACCTTTGTTCTGGCAACTGAAGAGATCATTCAAGCTGAGTACGACAGATTCAGAGACAGCTTGCGTAAACCGGAGCTGTACTTTGAGGAAGTGATCGATCTGGGTGAGCATAGCTACCCCAGTGTCTTCCTGGTCTATTATGATAATGTTAACTCTATTACTACTGGTAGCGAGAAAGCAGGAGGTTCTGATGTTTCCGTATAGTGGTAGACCGACTGAGGAGTTCCTGAGAGAATATCGGAAAAAGCTAAATGAACTGCAAGAACTGATGGAAAGGCAGGGACTGAAGCTGGAAATCAAGAGCGGTGGCAGATGTATAGTGGTACCTGAGGTAAAGGCTGGATTAGGCAAGGTTAGTGGTAAGGATGAAGGCAATGGTTCAGATTCTGATGCTGACAACAGCTTCATGCTTGCTTATAGCGAGCAGTATAACGCCAAAGCTGATAGTTCAGAAGATAACCTGGAGTCCGAGACAGTCTATGAGACCTATGAAGACTATCTGGACTTTGAACGTAAGCTCACTCTGATCCATGAAGCCAGGGACAATGATGTGGTGATCGACTTCTCCAGTGAATTTCTTGATCTGGCTCCGGTGGAAGAGGAGAGATTGCTATTCAAAGATGAAGCTCAACTCTATGGCAGGTTCTGCCAAGAAGTGTTCCGCAGACTGCATGGAGTAGATTCCAGGACATTAGCTTGGAAACGGATCACCAGTGACTATAATACCAAGAGGCTGGTGCCCGAGCTCTACAATCTCAAAGGACCCAGAAAAGAGAGAGCACTACGAGAGTGGCTCAATATCTACCTTGAGAATAAGCTGGATATGTATGCCCTGATCCACAAGAGCAAGGGCAAGTACAAAGAACGTAAGATCACCTTTCAAGAACAGCACTATCTGTTACATCTGCTGCTCAATCCTAATCGCATCAAAATCGGCTCTGCCATCACTAACCTTAAGCAGATGTCCAGAAACAGGGTGATCGAATCCCAGACCAATGAACGGACGCTCAGACGCTGGTGTGAAGAATGGGCAGCCAGGCATCCGGCAGAGTGGCATCAAGCCAGAGATGGCAGTAAGTTCGTCTCGGAGAGAATCATCAAGACGATTATGCGAGATGATAGCAGCTTATCTGTTGGACAGGTATGGGTGGCAGATGGACATACCCTCTCCTTTGATATTCTCAATCCTCAAACCGGAAGAGCTCAACGCATGACGATGATCATGGTGATGGACTGGGCAAGCAGATATCCCGTGGGAGCTTCACTTGCCTTCACTGAAGATAGCCAGCATATCCTCACTGCCTTCCGCAATGGCTTCATCAACTGCTCGCAGATAGCAGATAACAACAGTGGGACAATGGCTGTACTACCTGAGTATGTCTATCTGGATAATGGCAAGGCCTTCCGAGCCAAACTCTTTCATGAGAGCTGGGAAGAGCATGACCTGAACAAGGAACTGGGAGGCATCTTCCCCCGGCTCAATATCGGAGTGAGATTCGCAGAAAGCTACAATGCCAAAGCCAAAGTGATCGAACGCTTCTTCAAGACCTTCCAGGAGCAGTTCGAGAGGTTCATTACCACCTTTAGAGGTGCATCGATTGCCGATAAGCCATCTGTGCTACACCGCAACGAGAAGTGGGCTAAGAAGCTCTATACCGGTAAGCCACCAACCATTGAAGAGACGATGCAGATGATCGCCTTCTATGTGAGATTCTGTTATGGAGAGACTCCGCATACCTCACTCAACAGACGGACTCCTTACGAGGTATTCAGTGCTGCCAGGATAGCAGAGAATCGCCAGGTAGAGATCTCCAGACTCAACTTCCTGATGATGGCAATGGAGCGTAAGAACATCCGCAGTGAAGGCATCAGGCTGGATAAGAAGGTCTATTGGCACCGGGATATGGTGAATCACGTGGGACAGCCTTGTATCATCAGGTTCGATTACAGCGATGCCAGATGGATCGTAGTCTATGATAAGAACGATGTCTTCATCTGCCAGGCTGCCCTCAGAAAGACACAGCATCCGTTTATCGAAGTCTCGATGGATAAGGCAGTATCGCATAAGGAACTGAATAAAGAATACAACGAGATTAAGGGCTTAAGACGAGAGAAGGAACGCAATGCTAAGAAGTTGGTAGTGAACTCGCAGAAAGCAGTTGATAGAATCTTGAGTACATCAACAGCCAAGCAAGAGAAGCTTGCGCATCAGGGTGCCAGAGCAATCTTTAGCAGTCCTCCCATGCTGGAAGCACCACCTAAGGATAGCAACGAGATCATCGATGAGATGACCAGAAAGGCGATGATGAACCTACCGAAGCATCCAGATATGCTGAGTCCTGAAGAGCGGGAACAGCTTGATTCTAAGGAGAAAGAGAGACTGGCAGAATTTGACATAAATCGTATAATAGAACAGGAAATGAAGGAATCATTCGATAGGATAGGACTCGAATATCAAGGCAATGATGATACACCAATATCCATCAAGATGGCTTTTAGTAAGACAGCCGTAGAGTATTACAAATCAAAACATAGAACATTAGCAGAACAAGATTCCGCAGTTCAAGTTGGAGCTGCCACAACCGATGAGGCAAGTCCCATAGCTGAAGAGATCGATCAATCTGATGCCACTCTCAACAAAACAGACATGCCGAATGCGAATCAACAGACACAAGATGAGGTAAAGAAAGAGCAGTCACCATTCGCACACCTCTCCAGAGCAGAACTTCTCAAACGCATCGGGATAACCAATTAGGAGGCGACCATGAAACAAGGAAAACTGGTCAGGACACAGAACGTAATCGCAGCGGATAACTGCATAGAATACCTCATAAATCGGCCCAAACTGGAGATGGTTGGGCTTGGGTTGCTGTATGGCAGACCGGGACTGGGAAAGACAACTTATGCAAGTCGGATCGCTTTCAGTAAGGGCTATGTCTATCTCAGACTGGAAGCCACTACCACACCTAAGGCGTTTGCTTCCAAGCTGCTCTTAGCACTATACAAGAGATTTGGCATGGGAGAGTACATACCATACGGAACAGCTAATGACCTCTTTATGTTGTGCTTATCGACACTTGAAGACCATCGTGATACGATAATAGTGATTGATGAGATAGACTACGCCTTCCGGCATCCACAGCTCTTGGGTGCTATTAGAGACATCGTGGATGAGACTACAGCAATAGTTATCCTGGTCGGGATGCAGAATGCCAAGGATAGGCTCAACCAAATTAATGAGTACTACTTTGATAGGTGCAACTTCTTCTATGAGTTCCAAGACCTGCCCAAGAAGGATATAGCGCAGTTATGCAATGAGGTTCTGGAAATCAAGTTCCATCCCGATATTGTCGAATATGTCCACTTCCACTCTTGCGGCAATGTCCGTAAAGCCATGAAACTGATCCGCTCAGTCGAGGAGATAGGTATCTACAAGAACCTTGAACTGGTCAGCCAAGCCGATCTGGATGATTGAGGTCAATATGACGGACAAAGAACTAATCCTAAACTTCATCAATCAGTATGATCGACCTTTTAATACTGAGGTAATAGCCCAGTTGACCAGTATTCAAGCAGACATTATAGATCAGATATTGCCTGAACTGCTCCAAAGCCAGGCGATCAAACAGATAGAAGATAGTCCTCCAATCTACGTCCGAGCCAACCGCTACCAAGCCAGGATCGGTTATCAGCACTACAGGGGCTGGACTTTCAGCTTAGCAGATGCCCATAGGCTCCTGGACATCCTGGATCAAGGCAGGTACAAGTCCATCCGAGAGATTGCCCAAACCATAGGTAAATCCAGACAGTGGGTCTATATCTATCTGGAGGCACTGGCATCAATTGAAGTAGTTGATCTGAGGCAGCACGTTTATGTGGTTATATCCCGCCAAAACGTGCCCAAAATCGGCAGAAAAGTCCAGAAAGGTATCCTGGGTCAACTCAGGAATTTGAATAAAATGGGGTGGTATAGATTACTAGACTAGTTAGATTGACTAAGAATATAAGAGCAATAATGCATACTGAATAGACTACACTCTATAAAAACACACAGAGGGACGTACTATCGACAAAGCTATCAGTAAATCCAGGCAGTGGGTGTTTGTGTATATAGAGGCTCTCGCCTCGATAGGAGCCATCGAGAAGGTGAACGGCTTTTACAGGATTATCTCGAAAGATAGAGTCTGGACTATAGGAACGAATATCAAAAAGGGAATACTAGGTGATTTTTGACCTTACCCGTCAGTTGAAAGTCTCTCCATATAAGATCCAAACCAAAGGATTACATCGCATATTTCGTTTATTAGAGTATTCATTGTGAACACAGTTAGATTGCTAGCACTAGTGCTTTCTATATCAACGGATTTGCTGTTGGAGTGGACAACGCATTCGCTGCTGATAGAATAGATCGACACACATGCATTTTGGATAACTGCATTGTAGCCAATGTTATAGATGTCATCGTATGTTTTTAGTCCGGTTAAGATAAATGGCCTGATCTGAAGATGGCTCTTACGGCCAATTTTCTTCCAGTAATCAGCGTTATGCTCGCCTAAACAATATGCGGTCTTTTTTAGAATGTTTTCTAACAGATTCCTTAAATCAAAAACAAATTCTCGGCGGTTGTTTTTCTCATAGTGTTTTACCACATTGATAAATTGATTTACACTCTCTTCCTCAAGGCATTTTCTCAAGATATTGCACTGAGTCCTATATGTGTTCTGTATCCTGAAAGCTTTTATATCAGACAAGATTTCGCTGATCATTTTCTCCCGTGGCGATCCTTTCTCAATTATGTGATCCTGCCTAAAACTATCCACATCGATCAGGGTCTGCAGTTGCGGCGAACCCCGCAGAGCATCAGATGTGTTGGCAGTCAGATAGTATACTTTATCCTTGTATGTTGTATCCAGTTTTACTAAGACTTGCAATAGCAGGTCGCCCTCGCGCTCATGGAACTCGAGGATTCTTTCTTCGTCGAAATCCTGTCCTATTCCGCAGAGCATATCCTTCATACTCTCCAATTCGTCTACATACTGATAAAGGCTCAGATTGCGGTCAACGATCACTAGATCATAGGACTTGTGATTAACGATAACAAGTTCCAAAGCACGAGGAAAAGTGTAAGCGATATCGAGTTCGCTGCTTGGGCTACAGGCTTCGACAATATCTTCAGGGAAGGGACGGTCAGAGCTTTCTAGCTCTTTGAGGGCATTCTGAATGCTTTTGTCCTTCAGAACGGGCTCAAAGAATTTCCTGATGGTTGCAATGTTGCGAGTTAGTTCGTCTTCAATGTACAAAATTTTCGGCATTATTCCTCCATATGTTATTGAATTCTAATGAAATTGAATATGTGTTAGAATCTGTACTTATCATGGGTTCGCATCCCAGCACCCGGGCAAAGTTCTCGATCACAACCTTGCCTACCCCGGTTGTCTTAGCTTGAACCTTGGGATTGAAGCTGTTCCTAACCGTCAGTGTCAGATTATCGCCATGGGATGCGAGCATAATGACTACCTGGCGGTTAGAATGGGAAACGTAGGAAGCGTACTTTACAGCATTGAAAATGATCTCCTGAAAGAGGATCAGCAGTTTAATAGCGGAGCTTTTCTCGTTGCCAACGTGGTAATCCCTGGATTCGTCCAGATTCAGTTCCAGCCGGAACATGTGCTGGTCAAGGAAGTCTTTGATCAAGCGTACATCACCTGCAGAAACATCATTCCAATGAGATTTGATCTGCTCATACTGCTTCTTGGCAACTAAACGCGGGAAATAATTCTCCGAGAAAGCGGGGAAATAACGGGAATCGAACATATTGCTCACAGAGTATCTAAGACTGTCCACCACCATGTCCTGTAGGGTCATGCTTTCGCCGCCAATATTTTGCACATCCCACTGGAGCTCATCCAGAGTTGTTTTGAAAGAGAGGTTGATTGCGTTGACAATCTCCCTAATTAGATTGGCACCTTTGATAGCATTATCGATTATGACAGCTTTCTGGGGGAGTTCCTCCCGAAGGTTTTCGAGTGGGTCGATCACTGCTTTGAGCATATTCTTAATACTGTGGGATAGGTTAGCTAGGATTCGGTTGCGTTCTTCCAGTTGGACTTTGAGCATGATGGTATTCATCGCACTCATCAAGGAGGTGTTCATCGCATTTTGCAATAGTGAGAAGATGACAGCTTTTTTCTTACTCAGCTTATAAACAAATCGGGCCACATCACCAAGAAGCATGATTTTCAATGAGATGTCGTAGTATAGTTCGCCATATGTCTTTCGCTTCGCAATCAGCTCCGGCTCGGTAACCCATTGCTGTTGGAACTTGCTCAGTCTCTGATCGAAATACTGTTTTGCGTGGCGGCCATCGAAAATCTTCCTCAGCAAAAGCAGGAAGATATCCATCGGTACCTTTTCATACGGTTGAGAAAGGGAGAAGAGATTTGATATACTGTATTTTACTCGCCAGGAGCGGTCCCATGTAGCACTCATTTCATATGCATTGTGAAGGTTTTGATCGGCTTTGGGGATATCGTCAAACTCCATAATTTCATTGTCAAGTATATCTGTTGTCAATCCTTTGTTTAAATTGATAGCTTCCAAGAATAATCGGGCTTTACAGAAATCTTGGTTTTGGATAGTTGACCAGAAAAGTATCCAAAGCACTTTCAAGGACATCTTTTTTATCATAGGAAGACTTGCCAACATATGGTATTCACCTTCTCTGTACAGTTCAGCTAGCTGATATTCGAATTGAGAAGTCCAGATAGATGAGTCCATCACTCTCAACAAGACATCATGTGCTCTTTCATGATTTTTCATCTTCAATAGCAAGGGAATACTAAGATTAAAGTAAACAATAAGGGGGTCTTCATTTTCTTTAACAGGAAAAGTCTTTAGTAAGTTCAGCGCTTCCTGATATCGACCCATACGTTGTAACAGGTGGTATTTATGATCTGTTAGCTTATAACCGTCTGGTTTTATCTCAATAGCTTTGTTTATAACGGTAAGGGCGTTCTCGAGGTCACCCATGTTAATAAGGATCTCGTGATGAGTATCGTAGTAATGATACAAATCTTGGCGCATGGACAGTGCTTGGTTGATCTCCTCGAGCGCTTGTGAATATTCTCCAAGCTGATTGTATAACCTTGCGTTCATGTAGTGTGCCTGGCTATATTTAGGGTTAAGCTCAAGCGCTTTCGCAGTTAGTTCAAACAGCTTCCTATAGTTATTAGAATTGTCTGTATCTGAGCTAGATGGCATATTGTGGGGAGATTCATTGCGCAGTTCCTCCATCTCTTCAATATCATCCCAAATTTCATACATCTGAAAAAGCTCGGTGGCTTTAACGAAGTAGTATTTTGGCTTCTGGTATAGCTCTATCGCTTTATCCAGAAGCTTAACAGGATCGCTTTCATCTGGATCATCGTGATTTCTTTTTTTATGATCTTTTGCCTTTTCAAACAGCTCTTCAGCCAATGCCTCTCTTTCCTGTGGCGAGAGTTTGCTAATATCATTTATCTCGGTTTTCTTGCTCATTAGTAACTCCATAGGTCTTTAAGTGCAGGGTCAATTGTGGGTTTCCCTATCACAGCAATATGCAAAGTAACTTCTTTGTGTTTTCTGCCATGTGTAGATCAAATCACTTGTTGCAGTATCTGGTTGTATTTTGCGTTGCCAGTATTGATTATCAGCAGGTTCACACGAGCTCTGGTGAGGCCTGTATAGATAAGTTCGGCGGACTCAAATTCGCTCATGTCTTCTTCAGACTCAATGATTACTATGGCCGTATGAATCTCCCACCCTTTGAAGCTGTGAATCGTGGAGAGCTTCATGGTGCCGGATTTCATCCAAAAGTGTCTCTTTTTGTTTCTACGGATTTTTTCCAGCTCAGCAATCACGATTAATTTCGATGGGGTTTTGGAGGACAACAGGTCATAGATCTCTTTAGTTTCAAAGGTTGTGGTGGTCTTTTCTCCAGTTTGGCGGATACAATAGTCAATTTCCCTGATAAGTGCAATTCTGCTATTGAGAATGGTGGTGTCCGAGGGATGGATGTTATTTTCTTGCAAGTATCTTTGGATAGTATCTACAATCGCTGGGACACTGGTATCGGACTCCCAATAGACGTATTGGATATTGCTGTCCCCAATGTCAGCCTCCTCCTGGACTGGCACTTGAAACTCATCCAGGGCGTATTTGGCTTTTAAGGCATATTGCTGAAAAGCTTTGATAAAAGACACCAGCCTGCCCGTATAGCGAAATGGTCGATTCATGCTTTCATTCCATATACCTGGGATGCCCGGTACCTTTACTTTCTTGTCTGAATCGAGCTCATTGTTATAGATGTTTTGCTTTTCATCAGCAAAAACCACCAGTTCTCCACCCTCAGCTAGAAAGTTATTCTGAATAATCCGATGCCATGGTTCTTGGAAGTCCTGAGCTTCATCGATGAGAATTGTTTGGTATTTATTCAATGCTCCATCTGCTCGGTAGAAGAAACTGGTATCATTATAAACATTCAAGTCGGAGTATATTAGGTTGTGCCTGTCTGCGGATGAGTTAAAAAACAAGTGATAGTTAATGATCTCAAAGGCATTCCATGGAAATGCTTCCCGAACGTTGTTTATGAGGTCTTGGATGTAGTTGATCAGAGTTATGTTAAATGTGAGTATAAGTACAGTTGATCCAGTTCTTTTAAAAGCATTTACTGCTCTTTTTGCGAGAACCAGGGTTTTTCCAGAACCAGCCACACCTTTGATCTTCTGGCGCGCACCTGGTCTGCTCTCGGTTAACCTCATTTGCTGCGGAGTATACCTTATCTCCAGTCCTTCTTCAAGATAATGAAAGGGCGGATTCAGTACCCTGCGCATGCTGTTATGCATGTTGTCTGTGAGATAAGGTGAGAACTGATCGAGTTTGGATTGATGGATAAAACGAAGTATCCCTTCCTTGTTCAAGAGTTCATGTCCATACAGTAATGTGTATTTATTAACCATGGCGTGATCTTTCGAAGAGTGGGTGTCATTAGCCTTGATAGTTCTCAGTACCTTACCAGTGGTTTCGTGATGGAAATACACCGAGCAGGTTACCATGCCATATGAGCCGGAGTCTTTAATTTTCTTTTCAAGCAGCCCTTCTACGTGAAGATTGTAGAGATTGTCCTTGTATTGCTGCACTTGACACAAAGGAGATTTGAGCTTTGCACCGTTTTTCTTCAATAGCCATTGCCCATCCGGTTCGATTGTGTAATGGTCAAGGCACCAGTCTTTGACTTCCACAATGTGCGCCCTGTAGCCCTTTCTCAGAATCACTATATCAGGTCTATCCCCATTCAGATAGGGCTGGAAGAATATCTCGCAATCATCTGGAAGGTATTCTTTGAAAGCCCTAATAAGAGCCATTTCGCCTTCAGTGGGAGGCTGGCTCTTACTGCTTAGAGTTTCAATGTCTGGATAGACTTTTCCCACAGGTTACTCTCCAATCAAACTTAGCAGTTCATAGTTGATATAAAAGACTAACTGGCCATCTTTGAATGCCTTTAGAGCCAGAGAGGGCTCTTCCGGAGTATCTCCAACCTCGGCTTCTACTCTGTCGTAATCGATAGGTGCGGAAAAAATGTCCGAAGCCCGCTTTTGGGCTATAGTGCTAAGCATCAGCTGCTATCCTTTGCCAAAGGTTATCGAATTCCAGCGATATCGAGTAAGTATCCTTACCTTCTGTTATCACCGGATCGCACCCCAGGACACTGGCGAAGTTCTCGATGACAAGTTTGCCGACACCTGTAGTCTTGGCTTGGACCTTGGGATCGAAGCTATTCTTGACTGCCAGCACCATCTTGTCGCCATGGGAAGCTAGGGTTATCTCAACTCGACGTTCCGGGAAGGGAACGTAGGCGGTGTATTTGACGGCGTTGAAGATGATCTCCTGGAAGAGGATCAGCAGTTTGATGGCGGAGCTTTTGTCGTTACCGACGTGGTAATCCTGGGATTCGTCAAGATTCAGTTCCAGACGGAACATGTGCTTATCCAGGAAGCCCTTGATCTGTGGAACGTCACCGGCAGAGACCTCATTCCAGTTAGATCTTATCTTTTCGTACTGCACTTTCGCCAAGGAACGCGGAAAGTATTTTTCCGAGAAAGCAGGAAAATAACGAGAATCGAACATGTTGCTAACCGAGTATCTTAGGCTGTCCACCACCATATCTTGCAGTGTCATGCTTTCACAGCCGGGATTGAGTACGTCCCATTTAAGCTCTTCCAGTGTAGTCTGGAAGGAGAGGTTGATGGCATTGACGATCTCTCGGATTAGGTTAGCCCCTTTTATGGCGTTGTCGATGATGACCGATTTCTGGGGTATTTCGTTACGCAGGTTCAACAGTGGGTCAATCACCGCTTTAAGCATATTCTTGATACTGTGGGAAAGGTTGGAGAGGATGCGGTTGCGTTCTTCTTTCTTACTTTCCTGAAGCCTATCAGCATTATCCCGATCCTTTAGCAGTGCTAGTTCCTTGTCAATTCCTTTCATAAAGGATACATACCCCGGGTATTTTTCCAGTTTATCTATAGGTAGACTTTGGAGTAGTTTGAGTTTTACTGTAAGAGAATTTTCACCAGTTGTGTAGTCAAGACTAACCTGCTTAGATTTACCAAATCGAATGTATCTGATTTCTAGGTATTTTTTTACAATAGAAGTTAGGGGACTTGAGTCAAAGTCCTCTTTTTGGTAATAGTTTGCCAACAGTTCAATATACAAAACATCACTCATATTATTTAATTCTAAGGCCTTGCACATCATTTCGATATTCTTTTCCTTGTTTACAGCATCTCCATTGTAGCTGTTCTGGTAAGGCACATAATAAATCTCGTTTATCATTTCTAGCATCTGATCGAAGTTAATCGTTCTAAAAACAGATGCCGATTCTCTATTCTGACCCTTGTTGGACAATGCACAAGCAAAGAAAAAATCCATTATTGGGTTATGCAAAGTTGAGTTCAACACTTTGATTAAAACATCAGATTGCTTGATATCAATAAGTTGATAAAGGTAGTAAGTCAGTGCCACTGGCAAATCTTGTCGATAAAGTTCATAAACTAACTCAGCGTATTTCTCATACTCATCCAATAGTAACAGTGTATCAAGTTTTAAAGCATAGAAGGTATTGGCGTTGCTATTACTGTCCTTAGGGTTTACGTGAAGTGTAGGTTCTTCCATAATGGCCTGATCCAGCAGGCATAAAGCTTCCTCATATCTCTTAGCCCCGATCAATGCTAAACTTTTCTCTCTGTAATACCCCTCTTTATGCATTATCTCTTTCATCTCTTCGATTGTGTCCAGAGTGCCGGTATGGTATTCCGCTTCCTTGTTAATCATGAGTTTTCGTTCTAATTGCATATAGTACTTTTTATCAAGATCGTAAGCACTCAATGAACTTATAAGGGCATCATTCCATCTTTGCCCTATTATCTCAATGTCCATCTTAAGGAGATATCTTTCAGCGGTTGGTTCGAGATCAATACTATGTCGGATGCATTCTAATGCTTTATCCAGTATAGACTCTGAATAATTCTCGATCAGTTTATTGACAAACTCAATAGCTCCTCTGTCATAATAATATGGATCCTGGATTTTTTCCCCAATGAGCAAACTCAAAACTTTCAAATACTCTTCAGTTAGGGTGTTACTAGCTCTTGGTTTGTACCATGATAAGTAGGATGATTCTCCATAAGATTCAAATCCGATTTTCTTAATGGCCGGATCAGTAGATCTAATAAGGATATTAGACTCGTAGTTAATCACGAAATCTAAGTCTAAAGAATCATCAAAATTGTCTTCTTCATTTTCAACTTGATCTGTGTTCCCACCATGCTCTAATCCGATAATCAGTGAATCTAATAGTGCAAGTTTTATCAGATAGTACTTTTCATTTTGATTAAATTCTATTGCTTGATTTATGTCTTCAAGAGCGGAATATAAATCGTTTATATTACTCGAATCGTCACAGAGAATCGAGTAAGCTCGTAGTGCACAATAGCTACTTTTTGTTTCTATTTTTAGCAGTTTATTAACACAAATTCTTAACTCTTTAAAATCCCTACTTTTTAGGCACAAATCAACTTGGTGCTCTAGTTCAGAGCGCTCAGGTTCCGTATTCCGACAAGTATTTTGGTCAGTGTTCTTTTTATCCATTATATCTTCCAATTATGAAAAACAGTAAACTATCTACTGATACGATTTAGCATACCGATGATTAAATACATAAGTATCATCAAGATGCTTTATCAAATTTTAATCTGGGCTTTCTCGTTAATCGCATGTTCAACTCGTCGTGAATTCATTCATGGCATAGATAATCGCAATGATTGAGCCAATATCTCACTATATGCGTTTCTATATGGGGAATAAACGGTTAGCATCACTCGGCGCGTCCGAATCTTTTCACCATAGTAACCCATATTACCTTTACTGGTTATAATATTTACCTTCAGATAGTGTTCTCAGTCTCGCCCGGAAGGTATGTGGCTTCAACCCCAGCAAGCGTGCTGCCTCAGAAGCGTTGCCTTTGGCGGACTTAAGCGCGGCACGGTAATATGCAGGAATAACTTCATTATCAAGGTCAATACCGTTCGATGGGATATCCACATTCAGAGCATTGTCGGATGCATCAGCCAAGATGATATCCCTATCCTCAATCACATCCGCGTCGCTGTGGATATAGGCCAGCTTTACTATATTTTGTAACTGCCTCACATTACCAGGGAATCGGTAACTAAGCAGCTTTTTCTCCGCTTTGTCACTAAAGCGCTTATCGGATCTGTTTTTGGTAGAATAATCACTTAGAAAACATCGAGCAATAAGTAGGATGTCTGATCCCCTATCTCTCAAGGGACTCAAGTATATCTGAGCCTGTACTATGCGATAAAATAAATCCTCTCTGAATCTGCCTTCCCGGACAAGCTGATTTAGATCCTTGTTGCTAGCTGCTACAATCCTCACATTCACCTGCTTAACCTTGCCTCCCACAGGTTGGATTGCACCTTCTTCCAAAACTCTGAGTAATTTGACCTGCATTGGTAGCGGTAAATCTCCCACTTCATCCATGAAGAGGGTACCCTTGTCCGCTTGATTAAAATATCCTTCATGATCTGCTATTGCGCCGGTAAAGGAGCCCTTTTTGTGGCCAAAGAACTCGCTTTCAAAGAGGTTTTCGCTAATCGATCCGCAGTTGACTGCTACGAATGGACCTTCTTTGCGGGGGCTGTTGTAATGTAGTAATCTGGACACCACTTCCTTGCCGGTACCGCTTTCCCCGCTGATGAAGACCGGGATGTCATACTTGGACAGGTTGTCGATCTGGCGTTTGACCTGGATAACAGACTCGTGCTCCCCGATAAGATCTGAATAGCTGTCCAGAAGCTGTTTGCGGAGTAGTTTATTCTCCCGGTTCGTTTTCGTGAGTTCGATCTTGGCTTTCTTTTCGGAGCTAATTTGAGGAAAATCATCAAGGGAGAAGTTCACATCTTGGATTCCATCCTCCCGGGAGGATTGGATCAGTTTGGCATCGATAATCCCACCCATCACTATCAGAATCCAACAGGAATGCATAGTAGGTGTACCAGAAGTCAGAGATATCGTATACTCCGCATCCTTAGTCCCTTCTTCCTTCAAAATGCTCTTGATTGCAGATACCATAGACGGATAAACCACATTGTACTCGATTGGATTTAACGATTCGGCTTCTTGATACCTTACTGTGAGGTTGGGGAATTTCTTCCTGCAATAGAGGAGTATATCCGATGCGTGCTGCAGGTAGCGGGTATCGTTATACAAGATATACAATAGATCAAATGCCCGTTGTTTGAGGATGCTGATGATGGCGCCCTCTTTTCCCTCTCTGAGAAAGCAGTCGTTGTTGCCAATAAAGGTAACTAGGATTTTCTTCATGTTACTATGTTCTCAGTGTGCTTAGATTAGTCAAGAAGTAAAAATCTTGAGCTTTATCTGACCTTCGGATTCATCACAACAAGTTGGATCATCTGAGATGAATGAGGAACATAGACAAGTCAGGCGATGATTGGACGTGAATTCGTGATGCTAATTCAAAAAGTCTCATTCTTTCGGAATTCAAGCGATGTTTTTGACTATAGTATCATCTGCATTTTGCTCCTAATCAATTACAGTTATGGGCAAGAGAGCTTTTCTCATTGACAGAAGAAGCTGATATGATTGTTTGACTTTTGGCGTGGAATGGCCGAAATTAATGATGCGACTGAACGCTTAGAAGAGGCAATTGAACAGACCTTGGGAGTGTTAGGCGGATCATCTAGTTCTTTTTTTGGGGAATCAGGATGATGAGATTAGAAGATATCAAGGCAGGAGCCCTGATTCAGGGCATTGAACCTGGGGAAGTAGTGTGCGCAGTGATGTATTGTTTTTTTTCATCCGCGTCTATCGACGAGGAATATACACTGCAAAAGAGGGGCAAATGAGAATACACATTAATCAAATCATTTCCAGCCCCCTCTTCAACGAACCCATGAAGGTTCTAACTCTTACTCCTGGGGGCAACGATGTATTTGTCTTGGGGCTGGTAGGAACAAAAAGCCAAACTTTTAGACAAGTTAATCTTACAATCTCCCAAATAGACGAACTTGAAATCATAGATAGCGCCTACACATACGCTGGGAATGCCAATCTCCTCAGGCTCGGGTTGCAAGCCTATATGCTTGGTATCGCATACGAGTTCGACCCCTATTTTGGCCTATCTATATCCAAAGTTGATCCCCTACCCCATCAGCTTGAAGCGGTATACGATTACTTTCTCAAGCTTGCTAGGATAAGGTTCTTACTCGCAGATGATGCCGGAGCCGGAAAAACCATCATGGCAGGTCTGTTGATCAAGGAGCTGAAACTGCGTGGTTTGGCTGATAGAATCCTGATCGTATGCCCCTCCAATCTCTCCTTCCAGTGGCAACGCGAGCTCCTAGAGAAGTTCGACGAGAAATTCACAGTACTCAAAGGTTCGAATATCCGTAATCAATTCGGTTCGAACCAGTGGCTGGAGCACAATAGGATAATTACTTCCTTGGATTTAGCAAAGCGGGAAGACATCCTACCCGGCCTAAAACAATCTCATTGGGATCTGGTGATCGTTGACGAAGCACACAGAATGTCCTGCTCCACGGGTGGCAAGACAGCCAGGTATCAACTCGGTGAATACTTGCGAGACATTACCGATCATCTGGTGCTTTTGACAGCCACTCCGCACAAGGGAGATCCTGAGAACTTCACATATTTCCTGCAACTTCTGGATAAAGATGTATTTGCAGATGTAAAGTCTATCCGCCACGCCATGGAAAACCAAAGAGCCCCATTTTACCTGCGCAGGACCAAGGAAGCCATGGTCTATTTTCCAGAGAGAGACAGCGCCGGTAACTGGCTGCAAGCAAAGATTTTTACCAAGAGAATCCCTAAGACAATTGCCTTCCAGATAGACGGTGCAGAATTTGATCTCTATCGAAACATCACCAACTACGTTAAACGACAAAGCGCTTTAGCTGCCGCGGACGGTAGCAATCCAAGAGCAAAGGCCATCGGCTTTCTGATGTCCATGTATCAAAGGAGACTGGCTTCCAGCACCTTTGCCATGCGCAAGAGCCTGATCAACAGAGCAAACCGCCTTGAAGATGCCTTGAAGGATGCCTATAAACTGGCTAATCAAGCACCTCCCTCAATTCCAGATGAAGAAGAATGGGAAGAGATGGAGGAGTATGAAAGAGAGAAACTGGAGCAGATTTTGGAGGCGATGTCTCTGGTTCAGAATAAAGAACTGGTGAAGGCCGAGATTGCCGATTTACGCGCTTTTGCCAAGGAAGCTGAGGCTGTGGAGCTATCCAATCAGGAAGCAAAGCTGGTTAAGCTAAGGTTTCTGCTCCAACAAGAGGGATTCTTTGAGCATAGAGATCGCCGCCTTTTGATCTTCACCGAGTTCAAGGACACCCTCTATTACTTGGAGGAAAAACTCAAATCCTGGGGCTTTGCGGTTGGCTGCATCCATGGCAGCATGAAACCAGGTTCTCGTAATGAGCCCGGGACCAGGCTTCACTCAGAGCAGATGTTCAGAGAAGGGCAGATCCAGATCCTGCTCGCCACAGAAGCCGCTGGAGAAGGCATCAATCTCCAGGTCTGTAACATTATGTTCAATTACGATATCCCCTGGAATCCCAACCGTCTGGAGCAGAGGATGGGGCGTATCCACCGCTATGGGCAAAAAAAGGACTGTCTGATCTTCAACTTTGTGGCTGAAAATACCATTGAGGGCATGGTCTTGAAGAAACTTCTGGAGAAACTGCAAAACATCCGGGATGCATTGGATGATGATGCCGTATTCAATGTGGTAGGCGAGGTTATGCCTTCTGATCAGATTGAGCGCATATTAAGAGATTATTATGCAGGGAAGCTGGGAGATGCTGACCTGGAACTCAGGATTCTGCAAAACGTGGATGAAGACCGCTTCCGGGCAATCTGCCAGAATGCCTTGGAAGGACTGGCATCCAAGAAGCTGAATCTTAGCATGCTCATTGAGCGCAGAGCCCTCGCCCAGGAAAGAAGAGTAGTACCCGAGACCATCCACAGATTCATCAATGAAACTGCAAAAATTGCAAGTTTCACAATCAAGGATCATCCCAGCCTAGCACATAGCTTTGATCTTGGTAAAACTCCCGCGCATCTGAAGTCATACGAATCGGAGCCGGATTGGAAGTTACCAGCGCTGGCCAACCAATATCCCAGCTGCACTACAGACAGAACCACTTCAGAGAAACATAATCTGGAGTGGGTGACTCCCGGTCATCCTTTGTTTGAGGCACTCAGACGCTTTACAGAGAGTAAGGCAAGAAAGGAGCTTGGCAGCGGTGCCGCCTACTACTCACTGCAACATTCAGAGCCAGTAAGGTTGGATTTTTACCGGGCCAGAATAGTGGATGGCTTGGGCATCGTAATCCATGAGCGCCTTTTCGTGGTAGAAATTGCTGAGTATAAAGAGCCGATCTTGCGAGAACCCACCATAATCGGAGATTTTATAGCTGCAGAATCAGAGATTGAACTGCCAGCAGTTGCATTCTCTGAGGAAGCCCTCAATTGGCTAAATGATAATGCTTTCATGCCTTTCCTGAATGAAATCAAAACAGAACGGGAAGATGAGATAAAGCGGGTTGAGAAACACGTTGAGCTTTCCCTAACGGAGATCATCGGTAAAGCAGATCAGGAAATCGGTAAGCTGGAGGATGAGATAAAACTAGGGGTCGCCGGAGCCGAAGGTCGCTTGGCAATAGCTGAAAACCACCAGGCCAATATGATCGCCCGCCGGGAGAAAAGAAGAAAAGAGCTTCAACAACAGAAGTCACTCACCTTGCAGGGCGTTGAACGTATCACCAGTATTGTGGTGCTTCCTCACCCCGAAGCCCAGTCCGATTCCTTGAAGAATCTGAAGCCAAATTATGAAACTGAGGCAATTGCCATGAAAGTGGTTATGGAATATGAGGAATCCCAAGGCAGAAAGGTCTTTGACGTACACGAGAAAAACCTGGGTTACGATATCACCAGCCTTGACGTATCCTCTGGAGAACTGCGGCTTATTGAGGTCAAAGGGATAGGGGCTGAGTCAGGCACCATAATCCTAACCCCCAACGAAAGAAGAGTTGCGGAAGATAGACCCGACTGCTACTGGCTCTACGTGGTGACTCATTGCAATTCTGTACCACAACTTCAGCCACCAATACTAAATCCTGCTCAATATCAATGGAATGAAGTGAAGAAAGTGCAGCATTATACTATTAGTTTAGATAAACTGAAGATATGGGGGGTCTCATGGACTTGTTAATTGCTCTATTGTGCTGTCTGTTTGCGTGTGTAGCTGTCTGGTTTATAAGTAAATCAAGAGTCACTCGCCAATACTCCGCCAAAGTTGACGATCTAAACAAACTACTAAACGACAAAGCAATCTCTGAAGCTAAGCTCCAGACATCTTTAGAACAGGAGAAAAGCGAAAAAGAAAGATATCAGGGTAAATTTGAAGAAACTGATTCAAATCTCCAAGAAGCTCTCAAAGAAAAAGTCAGGTATGAAACTGAGATAGATCAGATAAAACTACAACTTCAAAGCGAAAAAGAGCTTCTGGGTGATGCCGAAAACAAGCTTAAAGACACTTTCAAGGCTCTGGCTGGCGATACACTTTCCAAAAGCACGGAGGATTTCCTCAAACTTGCTAAGCAGAGTTTTGATACAATACTATCAGACGCCAAAGGAGAGATGTCCAAAAAGGAAGAGGCCGTTAAAAAGCTTGTTGAACCTGTCTCAACAACCTTAGAGAAGCTTTTGAGTGAAGTTAATCAAATCGAGAAAAGCAGGATTAGGGCATACACGGAATTGGAAGGTCAGATTAAAACTCTTTCCAGCAATGAACAAGTACTTCTAAAAGAAACGCAAAACCTTGTCAATGCACTTAGAACACCTAGAATTACTGGCGCGTGGGGTCAGATGGTACTCAAGCGTGTTGTTGAATTAGCTGGATTGACAGAGCACGTGGATTATGATCAGGAAGTCTCAATAACGAATGAAGATGATAAGAGGCTGAGACCAGATATGATTGTGCACCTGCCAAATGCCAGAGAGGTTGTTGTGGATGCCAAAGCATCATTTAACAATTATCAGGATGCTGTAAATGCACAATCTAAGGAAGAGCGTAATTCATTCATGAAAATTCATGCTAAAAGCTTACGAAACCATGTAAGTGGCTTAGTTGGCAAGAACTATTGGAAGGAATTCAAATCCCTTGAGTTTGTGATTATGTTTATCCCAGGAGAATCTTTCTTATCCTCTGCCCTAGAATATGACCAGGAACTACTGGATTACGCGATGCAACAAAGGGTCATAATAGCCACTCCGACAACATTGTTGGCATTGCTAAAAGCAATATCTTATGGCTGGTCTCAGGAAAAACTAGCTCAAAACGCAGTTGAAATCAGTAACTTGGGGCGTCAGTTATATGAAAGGATTTGCACATTGGCAGAAAATTTCTCGAAAATCGGTGACGGGATAAAAAGAACGACTAATAGTTACAACGCTACAATTGGAACCCTAGAAGGTAATCTTCTTCCAGCAGCGAGACGCTTCAAAACTCTTGGAATAACAACGGTAAAAGAACTACAAGATATTCAGATTAGCGAAGGCGAGGTTAGAGAAATCACCAAGCCTGAATTGCTCGTCAATAAGGACAAAGATGATACCCAAGGAATGTAAACGACTCGCAGAAGTAGATTTTCCGATTGCCGCAGTGTCTAAGCACGCTGTCCGAGAGAAGTCGATCCATCATGGGCATCCCAGCACCCTGCATCTCTGGTGGGCAAGGCGTCCTTTGGCTTCCAGCCGAGCGATGCTGATGGCTCTGCTATTACCCGACCCTTGTGATCCCTACTGCCCCGGTGACTTCAAAGAAAAAGCCAGAGAGCTGCTTCCTTCCTTGTGCGGAAGCATAGGCGATGCAGATTATGATCTGCAACGTAAATTATTGCATTTCATAGCTGATTTTGCCAATTGGGATAACGCTCACAAGAAAAATTACCTGGAACTGAGCAGGGCTCTGATAAAAGCCGCCCATCCGGAAGAAACACCTTTGGTTGTTGATCCCTTTGCCGGAGGAGGCAGCATACCTTTGGAAGCGCTACGAATCGGCTGCGATGCTTTTGCAAGTGACTTGAATCCGGTTGCCTGCCTGATCTTGAAAGTAATGCTGGAAGACATCCCCAAAAGCGGGCCGGAGTTGATAGATGAACTGAAGGCCGCTGGAGACAGAATCATCAAACAGGCAAAAGCAGAGCTTAAGCATTACTATCCCGATGATCCTGACGGCTCAAAACCGGTTGCCTATATCTGGGCAAGAACCGTTCGCTGCGAATCTCCCGACTGCGGTGCGGAAATCCCGCTAATGCGTAGTTTCTGGCTATGCAATAAGGCAAAAAAGAAGATAGCCTTGATGCCAATTTTCAACAGAATGGATGGAGATGCCCCATCCGTTGATTTTGAGATCTTTGAGCCAAAAAAGGAAAGCGAAGTACATGGACCTACAGTGGCACGCGCCAAAGCTACTTGCCTTTGCTGCGGATCGGTTCTTCCTCCAGATCGGGTTAGATCTCAGTTGGCAAGTCAGAATGGTGGTGCCGATGTGATCTTTGATCAAAATGGCAAAAGGATAGGTGGAGCAAGGATGCTTGCCGTAGTTCTAATCAAGGAGAAGTCCCCGGGACGTAAATATCGTTTGACGTCTGATGCTGATTATCTTCCTTTCTTAGCCGCTTCGCAAGATGTAGCACGAATACTGGCAGAATGGGAGTCAAAAGGTAAACAAGGTTTATGTCCTTTCCCAGACGAGCCAACACCAGCAGGTGGCGGTTCTGGTGCTGGCAGAGCATTCTCTGTGCAAAAGTATGGTATATATAAACTTCGTGATCTCTTCACTTTGAGACAATTGATCGCTATACATAGTTTGGCTTCAATCATAAACTTATCCTCATCTGTTATCCAAGGTATGTTCTTAGGCAAGCTACTAAGGCACATGAATACCCTCTCAAAGTGGCATAGGGGTAGTGAAACAATAGCTGGAGCTTTCGGCTTAAATGCTATGTCAACCTCTTGGGACTTTCCAGAGATGGAACCTTTCTGTGACTTTGCTGGATCACTTGTTGATTCAATAAATGAAGTAATATCTGCAGTAGAATCTATAGCTAAAGCATTGACTAATAATGGCAATGTTGCTATTTGTGACGCTGCTAATCATCCCCTTTCAGATGATTCTGTATCTTGTTTTTTTACTGATCCACCCTACTACGACGCAATCCCGTATTCAGATTTATCAGATTTCTTCCTTGTCTGGCAAAAAAGAATAGTTGGTAAAGGAAAGTGGACACTCGATCCCTATGATAGCAACAACAACTTGTCAAACAAAGATCATGAGATTGTACAGGATGACACCCGGTTTTTAGATGGCGTAATTAAGGACAAGTTTTTCTTTGAATCCCAGATGAAAAAAGTCTTTCAAGAGGGTAGCAGGATACTAGAAGATAATGGAATAGCTTCTGTTGTTTTCGCTCATAAGACTACTGAGGGTTGGGAGGCACTACTTAGTGGTATAATTGAAGGGGGATTCACTATTACATCCTCTTGGCCGATATCCACAGAAAGGACAGCCAGGCTAAGAGCCCGTGAATCTGCTGCGCTTGCAACAAGCATCCATCTTGTATGCCGTCCTCGACCAGAGAATGCGGGAATCGGAGATTGGTCTCATGTTTTGCAAGAGCTCCCTCAAAAAGTAGGTAAATGGATTGACCGCTTAGAAGCTGAGGGAGTGCGAGGGGCAGATCTGGTCTTTTCCTGCATAGGGCCTGCTCTGGAGATCTACAGCCGTTACCGCAAGGTGGAAACCGCTGAAGGCATAGAGATAAGCATAGGAACCTATCTGGAGAAGGTATGGGAAGTAGTAGGCAGGATAGCTCTGGAGCAAGTGCTGGGATCGGCAGAATCTCTTGCCAGAAACGGCGCTTCTGGAGCATTGGAAGAGGATGCCCGGCTAACGGCTCTTTTCCTCTGGACTCTTCAATCCACCGATACATCATCAACAGCTTCAAACGAAGAGGTGGATGACGAATCAGAAGATGATGAGGACGCTCCCAAGAAAGGGAAAGCCAAAGCAGGGTTTTCTCTGGTCTATGATGTTGCCAGGCGTTTTGCGCAACCCCTGGGGATAGACTTAAGTAAATGGGATAAACGCATCATTGACATCGATAAAGGCAGTGTGCGGCTAATCCCTGTATGGGAAAGGGCAGATACGCTGTTTGGCAGTGATAAGGTTTCGCGGGTCGATGCAACGTTTGACGTCAAAGAACAGCTTGAAATCTTTGAAGAATATGCTTCGAAGCCACTGCCTAAGATCAAGGGCAAAAAAGTGAAGCTATCCGGATCTGAAGAAACTCAACCGATCATGGTCACTACTCTGGACAAGGTACATGCGGCCATGCTCTTGCAAGATAATGGACAGACCAATGCTCTCAGAGCTTTAATTAAAAGCGAGATGGATCGTGGCCAGGACTTTCTGCGCCTGGCGAATTCACTTTCTGCCCTATATCCCAAAGGCAGTGATGAAAAGAGATTGGTGGATGCGATGCTCTTAAGTGTGCGGAGTGTGACCAAGTAATATGCTGATAATCAAATCACTATCTTGCTTTTCGCTCATTAACATTTATAATGTTAGTGATGCAAAAACATGTTAATGAGAGGATACCATGAATGATTTGACACTAAAGACCAAAAGATATCTGGAAGAAACCCTGGATGTGAGAGCGGAGATTCGCTCAATTGATCTATCTGCACAACTACCTTACTTCTACTCGGAACATTATCGATTTTACGATCTTGATTTAAACGGGGTAAGCTACCTATTATGCGAGGGGAGGGATATCCTTGTGGCTAAGCAGGTACGCACTCAGTTAACTGAGTTGGAAAGTCGGATAGGCAGACAATCAATTTACTTGAATACTGAAATCAACGCCAATCTCAGACGTTCGCTGGTCGAGAATCGGGTGTCGTTCATTGTCCCCAATAATCAGATCTACCTCCCCAAACTTGGGATTGTGTTCAATGAGCGTTATCGTAAAAACTTCAAGGCCACAGATCGCCTTAGCCCTGCCGCTCAAGTGATTCTGTTGCGAGCTATACAAAATCATGAGTATGGCATGGTCACTGCTTCAGAATACGCAAAGAGGCTCATATACACAGTTGTGAGCATCTCAAGGGCATTCGCTGAACTGCGGGAGTATGGAATAGTTTCCAGGGAAGAGAATTGGAAGGAAAAGCCTTTTATGTGGCTTTTCAAAGGTAGAGAATTGTGGGATAAAGCCCTTCCATTCTTGATCAATCCTGTGCGTAGATCTATGTGGATTATGGATAATGGTCGATTACCTTACTGCTTGGCAGGGATATCAGCTCTTTCCAGATATAGCATGATCAATGAAGATGATTTCAATACGTATGCTACTATTAGTAGTATCGCAAAGAACAACTTGGACATAGTAGAGATAAATCAAGATAGTCGACCAGCTGATAATGTTACTAAGATGCAAATCTGGAAATACAACCCTAAACTAATCTCAAGCGAAGACTGTGTTGATCGACTATCATTGTATCTGAGCATGAGAGACAGCAAAGATGAAAGAATTCAGATATCTTTGGATGAGATGATGGCTGGTATAAGATGGTAAGAGGGCTGGCAACATTTAAGAACCATTTTGCTGAATATTGTGATCAATACGTTCTGATCGGCGGAGCAGCCAGCGCAGAGCTGATGGAGCAGTCCGGTCTTCCTTTTAGAGGAACTCGAGACTTGGATGTCGTCCTGATTGTTGAGGCAATGACAAATGAATTTGTGCAGGCTTTTTGGGACTTTATCGAGAATGGCAGGTATGATGTTAGGTCTCACAGTCAAAGTGAGAGAAAGTATTATCGTTTCGAGAACCCTGAAGACGAAATCTATCCAGCGTGCATTGAATTGTTTTCCAGGATTCCTGATAACATCAGATTTGAAGGTCAAGGGCGTTTTACGCCAATACCTTTGGAAGATGATCTTTCCTCTCTCTCTGCCATACTGCTTGATGATAACTATTATCCTTTGATTTTGAATGGAAGAGATGATTTAGATGGATTGTCTTGCCTAAAGGTAGAGTACATCATTATTCTCAAAGCCAAGGCATGGTTGGATTTGCATCAACGGAAAGCAGACTCGAGAAAAGTCAACAGACAGAAAAACGATGTTATCCGCCTATTTCCCCTGCTCAATCCTAGCATGAGGATTGATATTCCGGAAGCGATCCAAGACGACCTTAAAGAGTATTTGAAAGCTATAGCAGAAGATAAAACCATAAACTTGAAAGACCTGGGAATCAGCCAATTCGGTATCACAGAAATTGTCAAAAGTATGGAACAAATATATGGTCTTTCTAACTAATTTATTGATATATGGAGATAAATAAATGGAACCCTGGCATAAACTTGTAACACCACGAAAAGAAGTCCGAGAAGGCAGATCATTCAATCCGGATGAATTTGCCATACATTTGGAGCAGATTGTAAACGGCACTGCTCCGGAAGACTACAAGAACCCTGAGCCGTTCTTTGCCCGCACTTGCTTCACAAGTGCACTAAAAGAACATTGCGCCATGACCCTCAGAAGACTAGCAGGAGAAACTGTCAATACTGCTCCGGTTATGACTCTGATAACCCAGTTTGGGGGTGGAAAAACCCATACCCTTGCCACTCTCTATCATTTGGCGAATAGCGGTGATGCTGCCAGAGCATTTGCAGGGGTACAGGATTTTTGTAACTGGACCGGCTTATCCGGAATCCCTAAGGCAAAAGTAGCCGTATTTGTGGGGAATGCCTGGGACCCTACTCCCGGTAGGGAAACACCCTGGATCGATATAGCCTATCAGATTGCTGGTCAGGAGGGGGTAAATGAGCTGGGGTTGAATTCCATCAACGTGCCACCTGGTACCGAGACCTTGAATAGGGTATTTGCTGCTGCCAAAGCCCCTGTTCTCATCCTCTTTGACGAGGTGCTGAACTTCATGAACCGTCACAGAAATATGTGTGATCAATTTCATGCCTTTATCCAAAACCTTACCGTGGCAGCAACCGGGGCCTCGAACTGCGCTGTGATGATCAGTTTACCGCGCAGCCAGGTGGAGATGACGGACTGGGATATAGCCTGGCAGGATAAGATCACCAAGGTTGTAAAGCGTGTGGCCAAAGATTTGATCGCCAATTATGAATCAGAGATCAGCGAAGTAGTTAGAAAGCGCCTCTTTGACGATATCGGTGACTCCAAAAAGATCAAGAATATCTGCAAAGAATATGCCCAATGGGCCTTTGAACGCAGGGCTCAGCTTCCCCCGGAGTGGATGTCTGTTGATAGATCAACCACAGAAGCTTCGGCTATCGAGATGCTGCAAAAGAAATTTGAACAATGCTATCCCTTTCACCCAGCTACCCTGTCGGTCTTCCAGAAGAAGTGGCAAGCGCTCACTCAGTTCCAACAAACACGTGGGACTCTGGCTATGCTCGCTCAGTGGATTTCTTATGCTTATAGAACAGGTTATACCGAAGCAAGAAGAGAAACCCTGATAACACTGGGTTCAGCTCCTCTCGAGGCTACTGAGTTCAGAGGTGTGGTTTTAGGTCAACTAGGGGAAATGAGGCTTCAAGCTGCCATTGATGCTGATCTTGCTGGCAAGCAGTCCCATGCGAATGCTCTGGATGCTGATGCCAAAGATGATCTGAAATATATCCATCGCAAGGTTGGCACAGCTATCTTTTTTGAGTCCTCGGGGGGGCAAAGTGATAAAACAGCTCATCTTCCTGAACTTAGATTCGCCTTGGGGGGACCAGGCTTGGATACCACAACGATTGATAATGCAGCCTTTGCTCTTGAAGACAAGGCCTACTTCATCCGCAGGGTTGGCTCTGATGGCTATAAAATTGGGTTTCAACCCACTCTCAAAAAAGTGGTAAATGACCGCAGAGCATCCATCGATTATGAAAGCCAGGTAAAGCCTTTACTCAAAGAAACCATTCAGACAGAATTCAAAAAGAACAGCCAACTACCTATATCGTTTTTCCCTGCTGATAGCAGTTCTATTCAAGATACTACTAAGCTGACGATTGTAGTAGCCGAACCCGATAAAGAATGGATGGACAGTGAGGGATTCAAATCTGATGTATCTCAATTGATCAAAGCCAGAGGATCTTCACCCAGGTTGTATCCAGCAGCTTTGATTTGGTGCTTTAAAAAGCCGGGGCGAGAGTTGAGGGATAAGGCTGAGGTTCTGCTAGCTTGGAAACAAGTAAACAAAGAATACGCTGACGGCCTGCTCGGAAGCGATATGAGCAGCAGCGATATCGCAGAGCTGAGATCAAAACTGCTCGATTCGGAAAATGCGGTTAAAGATGAGATATGGGCATCATACCGGTATATCGCTCTATATACCAAAAATCAGGAAAATCACAATCTTCACGTAATTGACCTAGGCCAGGGGCACTCCAGTGCCAGCATCTCGCTAAGCGATAGGATCATTACTGCACTTAAATCTCAAGCACTCTTGAATGAATCTGTGGGAATTGGTTACCTGGAGCGATACTGGCCACAGGCTTTCATCGATAAAGGCGCATGGCCTCTGAAGAGCCTAAGACAATGCTTTCTGGACGGCTCACTTACTCGTCTGGCTGATCCCGATGCAGTATTGAAAAGCAAGATTCACGACTTTGTGTATAAAGGTGATGCGGGACTTATCTCATCATCCAGTGCCATTGGCTCAGGTTATCACCTCTGGTTCAAGGAAGACATTGATCCTTCAGAGATCATGTTTGTTTCAGAAGTGAGTCTGGTGATGGCAAAACAGGTGGATCTATACAAACCCAAAGATGTGCATGGTCCTCAACCTGATCCTGAAGGAGGAGTGACGCCTCCAGAGCCAGAGGGTGATGGTCAAGGGACAGGTACTAACTCCGGTACTGGTTCCACATCAGGTCAGGGTCAAAATGGTCCTCAACCTGAGCTGCCACGCCTCGAAACAATAAAACTGAGCGGAGAACTACCGTATGAGCTTTGGAACAAGTTCTCCAGATCCGTTCTCACTAAGCTCAACGCTAGTAGCAATGGTCTGTCCATCAGGATAGATATCAAAGCTGAGACCGAATCCAACCGCTCTGAGAGTATTAAAAGAGAGCTTTCTAGCGGGATACAAGAGGTGAAACTGGATGATAAGATTAAGATTATATGAGTCCTTCACAAGGACGAGGCTTTATTGTTTTGATACAATATATGAAGTGTCCTATCTGCATACTAACATAAAATCGAGGAGAAAATGAAGAATAAAACAACATCTCTTAAGAGCATCGTTAAGTATCTAAACAACAAAGATGAGGATGGTGGGTTCTGGTTACCCAATATCCAGAGAGCATTTGTATGGAAAGAAGAACAGATATGCAAGCTGTACGATTCAATAATGCGTGAATACCCAATTAGTTCTCTTCTAGTATGGAAGACGGTATCCCCAATATCTACACGGAAATTTATCGATAACTATAAGATTAAATATGAAAATGAATTGAGTGGTTTCATTAATCAGACAGATGAGAAGAAGAAAAACTTGGTTCTTGATGGGCAACAGAGGCTACAGAGCCTTTATATAGGGTTAATGGGGTCATATGAGGGCAAAGAATTATACTTCGACACAACCAGTAATCACGATGATATCAAGGAAGAAATCAGATATAGGTTTGCTTTTTTGGAACAATCGAAGGTGACATTTCCGTGGGTTAAGGTTAAGGACATTGTATATGGACCGAAGAACTGGAACTTGGCATTCAAAAATGTGGTTGCAGGATACAAAAATGACTGGAATCCAACATACGAGGAAATCGTAAAAAACAACATTGCCTCAATTGTCCAGATATTTACCTCAGATGAGGGGATCTCATATCAGGAAATTGACAGCACCGAAAATGATGGATTATATACTGATAATGACATAGTTGAGATTTTTATCCGAGCTAACTCCGGAGGTACTCTATTAGGTAAATCGGATTTGTTATTTGCCTTGCTAGCTGCCAATTGGGATAAAGCTATAACTGCCATAGAAGACCTCTTAGACGATTTAAACCGTAATGGCTTTGATTTTACTAGAGACTTTGTTTTGAAAACATGCCTGACTCTTCTAGACAAATATGCTCGTTATGATGTTGATAAGTTTAGAGACCAGTCTGTGCTGCAAGGTATTGAAGAAAACTGGGATAGAATTTCTAATTCAATCAAAGCTGTATGTGATTATCTCCGCAACCGGACATTTATCAGGACCGATAAAGCTCTTCCTTCGTACTTGATATTGATCCCCATTATTTATGGAGTGTACAAATATAAAGTTGATATAAATCAGGTTCCAAAACTTAACGAGTACTTAATCCGAGTATCACTGGTAGGTGCTTATGGCTCTCGTCCAGACCAACTTATAGATGCCAGTGTAAAGGCAATTCAGAACAAGAAGGATATTGTAGTCGAGGAACTTTACGAAGTTATCAGGCAACAGCAACGACCGCTTGAGATTACTGGAGAGAAACTTATGCAAATCAGTTACGGCTCCAAAAACATCCACTTACTCTTCAATCTCTGGTATGAATCATTCGAGTATACCCCCGTCTTTTACAACAATGTTCCACAAACAGACCACATTTTTCCACGAAGCATATTAGAAAAGGTGAAAATACTCAATCCTGAGACAAACAGAAAAGTCATGAAGTACACAGAATCACAAAGAAATCAATTAGCAAATTGCATGTTATTGACTAGAAAAGAGAATGGTGCTAGTGAAAAATGGGATACCCCACCAGAGGAATGGTTCAAGGATAAAACTAATGATTATCTTGATTTACATTTAATCCCTCGAGATCCTGCCTTGTGGACACTGGATAATTACGACCGCTTCATTGAAGAGAGGAAGAAGCTAATACTGGATAAATTTAGGTATTTGATATCTCAGGATACGACAATTTAGCCTTATAGTAAATCTGGTCTTGAGACACTTGCAGAAGTCATGTCACAATTTGCAATTTTCGGTGATCGGATTTGCAGAAATCCTGTCAAAAACTACTCAAAAGGGTCTTGTTAAGGATGTCCTACGATGCATAAGGATGAGACAGTTTGCAGATTTGCCTGCACAATTTGCAGTTTTCGTTGTCACTTTATAATCGGCCCACGGTAAACATGTCAAGAGCCTTGTTTTCAGATTAATGAATTGAAAAACTTGACAATCTGATGCTCCTATGCTGTAGTGCTATTAAGTTGCCATTGCCGTACAGTGAGGTTGTATACATGCTAAAGCCAGATTCCAGAGTATTCAGACACGAGTCCTTCGATTCCAGAAAGGGGAAGTACATCCTGTATTGGATGCAGCAGGCTCAACGACTCTCCTACAACCCTGCTTTGAACTACACCATTGATCTGGCAAACGCTACTGGCTTGCCACTCCTGATAGCTTTCGTACTGAGTGACAGGATCCCTGATGCCAATGCCAGACATTACCACTTTATGCTGAGTGGTTTGGCAGAAACAGCAGTGACTGCTCAAAGGCTGGGGATCGAGTTTTCTGTCTATGCAGGAGAACCAGTAGAGATTATCTTCGGCTTGTCACAACAGGCTGCCCATGTGGTGATGGATCATGGCTATCTGCAGTTTCAAAGAACATGGCGAGACAGGCTCCAGGCTCTGCTCTCCGAAACAGCTATCCCCTATACTGAAATCGATACAGAAGCTGTAGTCCCTGTTCATCTTGCCTCGCTCAAAGAAGAGTATTCCGCGGCAACTCTCAGACGCAAACTCTGCCCTCTCCTTGCTTCATATCTGGAGGCAGGATCAAGACCTGATTACCACATTCATACAGCAGGCAATGCTCCGCAACACCCAGGCAGGTTCACGGGAAATTGGCATAACTTTGATGAATTGTGGACATGGGCTGCCAGGATGATCAGGCTGGATACCAGCGTTGCCCCCGTTTTTAAAACCTATGGTGGTGCATCTACTGCCCTGGCACTTCTGAAGGATTTTATTCACACCAAACTACCAAAATATGCAGACTTACGTAATCATCCTGAGCATGATTATCAAAGCGGATTAAGCCCCTACTTGCACTTTGGGCAAGTCTCACCTGTGGAAATAATTCAGCAAGTCCTATCCCATACCGACATTGATCCCAGCCATCTGGGCAGCCTGATCATGAACAAGGCACATTATCAAGGTATCTCTGCCCATGTAGCAGCCTTTGCGGAAGAACTGATTATTCGCCGTGAACTCAGCATGAACTTCTGTCACTACAATCCTGATTATGACTCCTACAATGCTCTGCCCTTATGGGCTCGAACCAGCCTCGCTGAGCACAGATCTGATCCCCGCACCAGAATTTATTCACTTGACAAACTTGAGAAGGCTGAAACCGATGATGCATACTGGAATGCTGCCCAAATTGAGATGGTAAATTCAGGAAAGATGCACAACTACATGCGAATGTACTGGGGAAAAAGGATCATCGCCTGGAGTGCATCACCTGAAGAGGCCTTTTACATGGCCTTGTATTTGAACAACAAGTATCATCTCGATGGACGTGATGCCAATGCCTATGCCGGAGTGGCATGGTGCTTTGGCAAACACGACCGGCCCTGGGCACAAAGACCCGTTTATGGTAAGCTAAGATACATGAACGCCAATGGCCTCAAGCGGAAGTTTAACATGGAGTTTTACCTTAATAAAGTGGCTTACAAGGAGTTTTGATGAAGCGTATCCTGCTAGTAGTATTGATATTAGTTTCTTTACGGATCTGGGCGCAGGATTCTTTGAGAACGGTAATCATAGGTGGAGATTACAATTATCCACCTTATGAATTCATCAATGATTCAGGTGAACCGGATGGTTACAATGTAGAACTTAGTAGAGCCATAGCTGCCGAAATAGGTATAAAGCCAATATTCAAACTGGGTAAGTGGGCGCAGGTACGAGCCTGGATGGATGATGGAGTGATAGATATGATTCAGGGCATGGCGTTTTCATTGGAGCGGGCTCAAATCATGCATTTCTCCAATGCCCATACCCTTACCTGGCGAGCCATCTTTGTGCGTAAAGGCTCTAAGATCAAGAATGAGCAAGATTTGAAGTCTGCTTCGATTGTGATTCAGCAGGGTGATATTGCAGGAGATTATCTGCGCCAGATCGACTTCGATGGTCTGGTATATGAAGTGCCTACCCAGGAAGATGCCCTCAAGCTCTTGAATCAGGGAGATTTCGATGCTGCTATAGTGAATTACATGATGGGGATGTACATTGTAAATACTGCTCAACTTTCACACCTCACTGTCTTACCTCAGCGCATTCATCAAAGAGAGTATTGCTATGTATCGCATGACCTGGAACTGATTGAAGAGGTCAATACTGCCTTGCTCAAACTTAGTTCAACGGGTGTTTTGATCCAGATCCAGGACAAGTGGTTCGGTACACTCGAGCTAAAACCACTAGAAACATTTCGTCCCAGTAGGGGATTCTACCTGATCACAATACCACTGCTTATCCTGCTATTTATCAATACTGGAGTATTGTGGCGGATGATCGTAAGACTCCGCAGAAAGAGCGCAGAACTCAAAGAGCAATTGGATAAAACTGAGGCCGCTGAGAACGAGTTGCGCCACGAATATGAAAGCTTTGTACAAGGCCCAGTGATTGTCTATAAAATTGCTGACAACCTTAGATTGCTTAGAGTCTCTGAAAACATCTCAGAATGGGGTTATAGTGCTGAGGAATTGTGTCAGGAAGGAATGGACTTCTTTGAGCTAATCTATTCTGAAGATAGAGAAAGAATCAGACAACAGACGATAGAACAGCAAGAGCACGCCATTACTTTTCTGCATTACAGAGTCCTCACGAAAAACGGAGAGCTGAGATGGGTCTTTGATTATAGCCGTCTTCTTCCCAGCTATGATGGGAAGAATCACTATCTATATGGCTATATAATTGACGTATCTGATCAGAAACGGATGGAAGCCCAGCTCCTTGAAGCTAAGGAAAGGGCTGAGGCTGCTAATATCGCCAAAGGGCATTTTCTGGCCAATATGAGCCATGAAATCCGTACTCCACTGAATGGGATCATGGGGTTCTTACAAGTCCTGATGCAAATGGAAGCTACAGAACAGCAGAGGGAATTCTATGAGATCATGCTCACTTCCAGCCGCAACCTGATGAAGATCATCAATGACATTCTGGATTTTTCCAAGATCGAATCCGGCAAGATGGATCTCATCATCAGCAATTTCAACCCTCGCTATCTGCTCGAAGACATCGTAAAAAACTTCCGTCTCCAATCCCAAAAGCCCGATCTGGAAATACGCACCAAGATTCCTGACAGCATCCCCAACGTCCTGATGGGAGATCAATTACGCTTGAAGCAGATTCTGCTGAATCTGATCCAGAATGCCGTGAAATTCACTGAGTCCGGGTTTGTGGAAATCGGCGTGGATATCTACACTATATCCGATAAAGACGTGAGGTTGATCTTCAGCGTGATGGATACAGGCATAGGGATTGATCCCAAGAAACAGAATGATATTTTTGACAATTTCAACCAGGCGGATAGCCTGATCACCTCGCGTTATGGAGGCACCGGACTGGGGCTCTCCATCGTGAAACGCCTGGTGGAACTGATGCACGGATTTGTGTGGGTAGAGAGTGAAAAAGGCAAAGGCAGTTGTTTCTACTTCATTCTGCCCTTCTCGCTTTACAACGAGCATCCTGAAGCTTTGCCCGAGGACGTACATCCTGAGATCAAGATGGGTAAGCTGCCCAAAACTCATATCCTGTTGGTGGAAGATGAAACGATCAACCAATTGGTTACCAGGCATCAACTGGAAAGCTGGGAACTCCAGGTCAGCATCGCAGCAAATGGCGCTGAAGCCATTCAAATGTACAAACAGCACCAGTACAGCCTCATCCTGATGGATATCCAGATGCCGGTCATGGATGGCATTACCGCCACGCGAAAAATTCGAGTTCTGGAATCCGGCACGGGCAAGCATATCCCCATTATTGCCTTTACTGCAGCAGTTCTGATGGGAGACCGGGAGCGGTTCCTGGCTGCTGGCATGGACGATTATATCGCAAAACCTATAGATATGCAAAACCTCTATGAGATCATCCAAAAACACACTACTCTGGGAGAAAAGAAATGAAAAAAGCATTACTGATGCTGGTGGTCGGGCTGGCTGCCTGTACTTTGATGGGCAAAGACCAGGTTGTAAAAAGAGATCGTACTTACCTCCGCAAGGGCGCGGGCTCATACTTTGAAGTATTGAAACAAGTACCCACGAAGAGCAAAGTGGACGTACAAAGACAAGACAACCAGTGGCTGGAAGTACTATATCTGGCACAAAAAGGCTTCATTCCAGTTTCTGCACTGGAAGAGCCCGTAAAACGCAACGACATGTTTGCCAATATGCCTGCTCCCAAAGCATCTGTTACAACCCATGGTGTCTCTGCCGGAGTTAAAGGCTTCAGCGACAAATTCAGTGGCGATTTCAAAGGCAATCCTGCTTTTGCCGATTACGCCCTTGCTTATCAGCTAAATCTGAATGGGTACGATGCCTTTGTAAAGGAAACATACAAGAAGAACAAACTCTCCTCGTTTCACAAAGCATACCCCCTTCCCAAGCGTGTGATTCAGGACTATTATACAGAAGCGGCTGAGGGCTTTGGTTTGGCCCTGGCTGGGATTATTGCCAACCAAGGTCTGTATGAAAACAAGAAACTCACAGAGTATGTGAACTACGTTGGTACACTGGTAGCCGCAAATTCTGACGTACCTGATATCCAATTCCGGTTTTTTATCCTGGATATCTCCCAACCCAATGGCTATGCCTGCCCAGGTGGCTATGTTTTCATCACCAAAGGCATGCTCCAGCTCATCGAGAACGAAGCTGAACTGGCCTTTGTCCTGGCTCATGAGATAGCCCACATTTCCCGGTTCCATGGCATCATCGAGACCAAGCGCATGGAACATCACATCGGGGCCGAAGATATGTTTGCGGAGCTCGATGCCGAAGTGTCGTTCTCTGCGAAAAACAAAGCAGTGGAAGCCGAACTGGAAGCTGATATCCGGGAGATCCTGGACATCCTGATTCAAGGCAGGCTGGACGAGTATGAAGAAGAAGCCGACATTCTGGGGATGCTGTTTACCGCTCGCAGCGGATATGACCCCACCGTGGCCCCAAAACTGATCACGAGACTATTGAATACCCGCTATGAATCAAACAACCAGCACTACCGCAAGGATAGCATCCGCCTGCGTTCAGGATGGATTGGCAAGGAAAGCGGCAAGTATCAGAAAACCAAGCAGGGCTTTTTCCAAAACGAAAGCAGATACCTGCAACACAAAAGCTTACTGGATCGTTCCTGATGCTCAAAAAAGCAAGATTGATCCTGATCGCAGGTGGCACCTGTTCGGGGAAAACCACCATCGCCAAAGCTATTGGCCGCCGTCTCGAAGACCTCAAGACCGTGATCGTCTCGCATGACAACTACTACAAAGACCTCTCTCATCTGAGCCACACTGATGCCAGCAAAGTGAACTTTGACCATCCCGATGCCATAGACACTACCTATCTGATGCAGGATATTCATCTGATGCTGGAAGGTCAGGCCGTCACGGTACCCGAATACAGCTTTGTGACTCACACCCGGGGTGAAGGCAATCTCTGCATTGCCGATGCCGACGTGATCATCCTGGAAGGGATTTTTGCCCTATACTATCATGATCTTCTGGAGCTTTCAGACCTGAAGATATTTGTGGATACCGATGCTGACTTACGGCTGGCCCGCAGAATTGGCCGCGATATCATCGAAAGGGGCAGAGCTGTGGAAGGGGTGCTGGATCAGTATTTACAAACCGTGAAACCATCTCACAATGCCTTCATCGAGCCCACCAAGAAAAACGCTGATGTGATCATCCCCGGAGACAAGGAATTTGATAAAGTGCTGTATATGCTGAATGGCTATCTTCTCTATGAATTGGTGAGTAAGACCAGGAAGGGTTGATCCTCCGAGTGCGGAGCACGCCAGGGCTAAGCCGACTTCGCGGCTGCCGTCCTTCGGACATATTTCACTTGCCTTTACCTCGTCTTCACCTCGAGATCACCTCGAGTACTCGAGATGATCTCGAGATCATCCTGAGGTAAATTCAATATAGGCAAGCCAATAGAGAGTTCAGTTAACAGAAGAAAAAACAAAGCGGCATGAACTCCCCCTAGAGGGAATTCATGCCGCTGATTTATGATGAAGATTATTTCATCAGGATCATGCGTTTGGTTTCCTGGTATTTTCCTGTTTCCAAGCGGTACAGGTAAATCCCTGAGGGTACGGAGCGCTTGCTGTCATCGCGGCCATCCCAAACGATCCGGTGGGTACCGGAAGTCAGATCACCATCCAACAGGCGGTTCACCAATTGGCCTTTGAGGTTGTATATACTCAATCTGGCTTTACCCGGATTGGCCATACTGAAGCTGATGCTGGTGCTGGGATTGAAGGGATTGGGATAGTTGCCGTTCAATCTGGTTACGATCACCTGGTTTTGCGGATCTTCGTTGGCAACGCCGGCAAAGGAGAATTCGATTGCGGGATTAGGCAAGCTGGTGCCGGGCTCATACATAGTCTGAACGTAGTATCTGTAGGTTCCGGGATTGATCAATTGGCATGTGTACTGGGGCTGAGCCACCTGATCTACCATTTCAAACAAACCGGCTCCATATCTGCGATAGATTTCGTATCCCAGGATTGGATATTCAGTATCCACAGGAGCTTGCCAGGTCAAGTTCAGGGTTCCTGTATTCAGGCTGTAGCTAATCGTTCCGCCAGGATTCAGATAGGGCAGGTAAAAATCCAGCTCTGCAGCAGGATCGGCCATGCTCAGCAGGATTTCCAACGCCGCCGGAGTAGCATATCCAGGACTGGAAACCCCTACGGTTCCTGTGCCCATAGGCATAAACATTTCGTAATACCCCTGGTTATCAGGACGGGCAAGCGTATTGCCTTGATCCCGAACCAGAACATTTGAATATGCAATTCCGGGATTACCGGATGATATCAATCCACTCACCTTGCCAGCATATTCCAGATAGCCAGTGGTGCGAACGTCATCGATGAACCAGCCCTCGCCATGGATATTGTTGTCCGATGCGAAGGTAAAGCGGAACATTACTGTTTGGTTTGCATAGCTGCTGAGCGGGAACCGGGCAAGCTGCCAGCCATTGCTGTTTCCGGAGTAACCTGCCCCCACCAGCGGGGTAAGGTAACTATCCGTGTAACCACCTTCAGGGTTCAGCAGTGTCCAGGTACTGCCGTTGTTTGTGGAGATCTTTACATTGCCTCCATCATAGGTAGCTTCGGTGGAGTATTTGTGCCAGAATTCCAGCATGAAGTTGCTGCCAATATAGACGTCTGGAGTAGTCAAAGTGTAGGTGGCGGCTCCAGGATATTGGGTATTGAGCCGGGTTCCCCAGACCTTTGTCCCGCTGTGGGCTCCGGCAAAAGTGGACACTCCCCATTCCCAGCCATTGGAAACTGGACTGGCAGTGAAATTGCCATTGGTCTCTTCAAAATCCTCATTCATCCCTATGGTGCCGAGGCTGATGATGAGCTGCTCATTTACAGGGTTGATCAATTCACCCAGATAGGTGACCAGGAAGGTGATGTTGTTGCCCATGGGGGCAGTATCAGAGATTTGCACATCGTATATCGCCTGGCATACGGACATGGCAGGTATGTTTGAAAATAGTACTTCACTGTTTGTGATAGTCACATACTCAGACAAGCAAGTGAGATTGGAAGTAATGTATTTTGCATCAATGGGAGAGGTATTCTGGTAGTTCACCACGATTTTTACGTTTTCACCAGGCTCTACCAGGCCATTACCATTTCCACTGATGTCATTCATGTAGTAGTCTCTGATGTTCAGGCTGGGTTTTTTCACTGTGAGAGAGACTGGATAGTTCCATTGATTGTCATTGGTTTGGATCAGGATGTTGAAGTTCAGTGTGGTATTGTCCGGGCAATCCCAATTTACTCTTACAGTAATGGGGACGCTATTCACTTCTCCATTGTCACCAGGGATATTTGGGTAAGTGCTGGTGCCATTCATGAGCTGGGCATGAGGGCTGTTCAAGCTGGCAGTAACGGTTACGTTCTCAGCCGTATTGATACCCTGATTGATCAGCCTGATCCCGATCTCGACAATCTCTCCAGGTTCCAGAGTGCCATTGCCATTGGGATCGGTCACCATCAAATCCTGTATAATCAGATGTGGGTACTCGTGCAGGACAGGAACCGTGGTGATCATCAAAGCCTTCAGGGATGAAAGTGGAGCTGCCGCGGCAGGATACTGGTTGTTGTATGTGTATTCCAGACCTCGGGTATTGGTATGGTCTTTGATGCCGATTGTGCAATAGTTCCCATGCACCGGGGAGTAACCGCCACCACCTACGTCCACATTGTTGAAATCTTTGTATTGAATCTTGATCTTGCCATCACCCAGGCTGGTGGGATGATAGACTGGATCGTAGAAGATCACCTGGAAAGTCTCCAGGGAAGTGCGGTTGTAGCCATTACGCATCTTGTAATACTCGATGATAAACCAGTGATTGGCAGCATCGTAATATTTGTAGATGCCTGAATCGCTTAGCAGAATCAGATCATCCCAGAAGGGAGCAATCATGGGTGATGGACCTGTGCCAGCGGGTAATCTGCCATTGCGGAATTCACCATTGGTGGTTTGTCCCATGGCAATGAAACCATTCACGCATACCGTGATCTGGTTGTATTCCACCCCATAGAATGAGAAGGGGAAGGGCAAAGTAACTGTCTCCAGTACAACGCTGCCTACCTGATCTCCTTCGTCACCGGTTGTACCCTGATCATTGAGGGTGCTCAGCAAAGTACCGCTTCCACCCTGTTGGGGACAAATCTCGATCCATTCATAGGTGGGACAGTCGCTATAGTTCAGGTCGGACACGTCATAGATGAAGTAACCATAGGCATCAGGACCAAGGGGTGTATTCTGGCTCACTGTACCAATGGGGATATTGAAAGTGGAATACTGCTCAAAGCCAGAATCGTTGAAAAATCTTACCCTAACAGGCATTTGCATCCCTGGAATCAGCAAAGCCCGGGCAAAGACTTCAAAACCGTCCATACTGCTGGCTGCTGCTCCAGGCAGGATTGTGCCAACATAGGATGAATTGTCGTTCACCAGTAGGAGGTCATTGAGGGAAGTGATCTCAGCATAGACATTGTAAATGCCGGCAACGGAATTGTTCCGGATTGTGAGATTAAGGAATCCAGTCTCAGTGGGATCAAGGATGTTATTGCCTCCTGCATTGACGAGGTGGCTTTCCACGCTTAGATTGGCATTGTATACTGAAACATGCACAGGATATATATACATATCTCCTTCAGCATCGGTAACCGTCACCACAAAGCGCAGATCTTCATAGGCCGGGATGGTGGGCTCCACGGAGAACAGGACAGCTCCTGAAGAGAGATTTGTGCCATTGGCAGGAGTGTCTGTCCAAGTCAAATTGCCACTCAGAACCGTGATATGAGGCTCATCACAGGTTACTACTGCAGAGATTCCGGTAACCTGCTGGGCAGAAGTGTTCTTGATCTCAAGGGTCATTGCCGCAGTTTCACCAGCGCTAATGAAACCATCGGAATTGCCCATGGAACCCAAGGTGCCATCATCATATACATATTTAGTAAAGTGGACGATCCCGCCACCCGATGTGACCACTGTCTTCTGGGCAGGTTTGCTATCATGCTTGGAAGCTGTGAGGACGATTTCTCCGGTGATTCCACCGCCTATAGTAAGGGTAAGATTGCCCAGGGCATCAGTAAAGCCTTTGGCCAAGACCAGATTCTGCCCTGTGCTATATGCAGTAACGCTTACTTCCGAGAGCGGATTCTGCCCGTCATCGGTTACCTGTACATCGATAGCAGTGCTGCCCGTAGTAATCGAATCCTGAGAATTGATAACCAGAGTTTTGGGAATCCCTACAAAAACTTCCAGGGTAGGATCTCCCATCAGGTTGCACCAATGCGAGAAATAGTTCACCTGGGTCATATGTGTAGCCCCATAAAGCTCTTTAAGATAGTATCTGCCATTCAGCAGGGCTTCACCCATGGTGCGCATCTTGTGTGTAAAGATTCCATTGAAGATACCCGAAGTAAGGGCATTATTGAACATTGTATGAGTACCGCTGGTGGCCATTCCAATCGCCGTAACGGCACCATTAGGATTGGCGGAGGTTCCCAGCCTGGTAAAGGCTTCTGTGGTGGCTACTGCATAAGTGCTGGCAAAACTTCCGGTACCGCAGGTAAGTATCACAGCATGAGGAAAGCGGGGATTATTTACCAGGCTGCTGGAAGGACTCCAACTGCTCATCCCAATGTATCCACGATAATTGAAGAAAGACACACCCTGATTGATGCCGCTATTGATAGTATTAGGATATCCTCCACTATAGTTTTCGATAAAGCTGTAGTCTGGATTCACGTTCTGAGCCAGCTCTTTTACGTATTTGTTTGTATATACGCAGGAAATACCGGAAGTGGAAGGGTCTCCAATCAGGAGCATCCGGTTCAGCCATTCCGCCATGGCAGGATCATTGTTGATGTTGCGTTCATAGCTGTAATTGCGGGACATGATAGTGCTAAGCTGCTCCACCGTCTCTGCCGATAATCTACCGATCAGGACGTCACCCACAGTATCATTACCAGCCAGGAAGGTATAGGGATAATCACCCTCACCCTGGTAGGAAGACCAGTTTTCGATCCAGGTGGGAATTGGGAAGCTCCCGGTCGTATCGCCAATCAGGATGATGTAATCCGGACGCGTGGCAAGATTGTCATATTGGGTTTGGATATAGTTTTTGATAGCTGTATTGGAGGTTCCAGCCACAGATGTGCTCACCACGTTTACTTCGTGTCCCTTCCTGCGTTTCCATTCGGCAAAGGACGTGATCAATTGATTATATACGGTATTGGTGTAATTGCCGTATATGATCAAAATGCGTGAGTTTGAAAGTACAGGATTGAGCTCCCGATACTGATCGAAATTGATGATATTGGCTTCGTATAGATTCCGAAATGCAGCGGAATAGCTTTGATAACCTGGCATTTCGTTGGGAGCAGATCCGGGAGTGAATTCAATCTCCAGTTCCATATCTTCTGAGATCACCAAATCCCCGCTGGATGCATGCCACTTAGCAGGAGTAATACTTACCTGTGCCACGCGGAAATCCCTGAATATGGATATGTCACCCGTGACCACTGGGTCTGCCGGATACAGGTCTGAAGTGACATAGGCAGAACGGTTGTATTGGAGATTTACTCTGTCTTCATCAGCAGGAAACACTGGTACCGGACGGATCCCAGTTACGATGCGTTGAGAGCCCTGCACCACATTGATCCTGAATCCACCAGCCGGAGGCAGGGCAAAGGAAGTGCTGAAAACAGGCAGTTCTGGCATGCCATCCAGAGCGCTGGACATGGCATCCTCTGCACTGATGCGATGGAAGCTTTCACCACCAATCTCTTCTGATTCAATCTTCAGATTGGGAGTTTGAAACCTGATCCTGAGGCCGGATTTGCTCTGAGACAAGGTCTGAAAAGGTGTGATTGCCATCAGTGCCAAAGCGGGAACAAGAATGCAAAGAGTAGCGAGCATGTGTTTGAGTTTCATGATAATTCCTTTATTATCGATATCAAAAAAACCTGAGACTATTCGTCCCAGGTTTCCAAACTATAGTTGATGTCATGGTTTATTCATGATCAGTTGATGTCATAGAAAAGCACGCCGTTGTCCCGGGTGCCTACAACCAATTTACCATTGTTGAATTTGACGATATTTATATGACCCTGATCCGTAACCCTGTGCAGAAGTTTCGGAGAGGCCGGATTATCTACATTGAAAAGGTACAAACCACCTGTGCCGGAGCTGATGGCTACCATATTGTCGTAAATATCTACGTCGGAAGCATAACCGCTGGTGATGTATCCACCTACCCTAACAGGTAAAGCAGGATTTGTGATATCCACGACCTGCAGTCCCTTTTGCCGGCAAGCCAGATAGACCTTGTTGCCGTGTACTTTCAACTTCTGAGCTTCTCCGGGCAGAGACAACTGAGACACCAATTGCCGGGTAGCCCAACTATAGATCAGTAGTCCCCGCTGTTGAGCAGCCACATAGATGTATTGGTCATCAATGGCGATTCCTGATGCAGTGGCAGGTGTGGTGATGGTGAAATCGCTGCCCAACCAGAGCTGACCATTGTATTTGCCATAGTTCACAGATCTGCCGTTGCAATATAAAACTTCAATGATATCAGGTGTGGTGGGATTGGGTATGGATGTGCAGATCAATTGCTGAACATCGGCTGAACCGCCGGTGATGGAATCCACAGGCTTTAGAGAATCGGGATTTGTGGCATTGACAATATGAATCAAATCTGTAGCTTCCGTTTCGTTCACAAAGAGGAATTTATGCTCTTCCACCATAGAGATTTTACGGATCTTTACCAGTGGTGTCGGAGAGCCATCTGCGGCGATTAGCCGGGTGAGCCACTCATAATGGTTATTGGTTAGATTGAGAATACCTAACCCGCCCTGATCCAAAGCTATATATAGTTTTTGAGATGTGAAATAAAAATCAAGCGGATTGCCCACTACTGGCAATGTATAGCTCAGGGACAGCTTGTGGCCATCTTCGTAAGCTGTGTTTCGCTTGGCACAACTGCTGGACAGCAAGAGAATTGCCAGCATCAAGCAGATAAGTAAATATCTCGGCATCAAGATCCTCCAGAATCTGATTGGTAGTTTCAATACGATATACTTGGACTAATGCAAGAACCATTCCGAAACTCAATTCTTTGGTGATGTTTTATGAGATTGAACCCAGATAACAAGCTATGTGTCGATTCCCGAGAGGCTCATTTTCTTTTTTTTCATGTCTCCGCCTCAGCCTCGTGGACACGAGACGTGTCCAATCCACCCTATTCCCAATACGCTCTCATTACGGATTTGATGCGTAATGATAGCGTAATGATAGCGTATTTCAAACCGGGTGGAATTCAATACCTGACTGTTTTCAGCAGATCTCAGATCCCTACTTCAAGACCACCAGTTTGCGGATTTGGCTGGAGCCTGAGCCTTGCACCATCACCATGTAAACACCTGCAGATACACGGGTGCCAGACGCATCACAAGCATCCCAGGTAATCGCAGATTGCCCTTGTGGATAGCGTAGTTTGGGTATGTTCCTCACCATCTGACCCCGGGCATTGAAGATCTTGATACCCACTTCTTCAGATGCTCCCAGTTCCAGCAGCAGCTTGGTCTCTTCCTTTACCGGATTGGGGGACAGATTCACCACCCGAAGCTGCGCCCCGGGCACCACGCTGTCTTCATTGCTATTATAATATTGCAGGTTCGCACTGCCTTGCAGGATGATGGCATTGCCGTGCCGATGCGAGTTGTCGATCATGGCATACCAATCCTGACCAATGGGGATGCCAAAGTTCGTGACCGTGCCCTCGAAGGGAGACTGATAGTACAAGGCCATGCAGTTGTTGTCGTATTGCATCATGATCTGGTTGTCCGCATCGGTAACCATGAAAGCAAAGGTAGCAGGTTGATTCACCATTACATAATGCTGGGGCTTGGTTCCCAGGCCATCGATGTCGTCCCAGGCGGAGCGTCCCGTGATCAGATATCCGGGGCTGGAAACGGAATTCAGATAGAACCTGTAGTCATCCACAGTATCCACAATATCAGTGTTTACAGTGATGACCGGCAGTGGCAGAGCTGTTGCCAGCTCAAACTGATAGTTGTAAGTAGCCCCATGTGCAGAATTTGTGGTAAGCTGCGCATAGGATCCCGCCGGAAGCGGATAGGCTCCAAATGAGGTCTCCACACGCGCCAGATAGCTGCGGTTGTCACCTGCGACAAAACTCACCATGCCGTTGTTGTCTGTATAGGCTTCACAGTCGTAAACAGCAGAGGGGTTGTTGATAGCGAGCACTACCCGGGCTGCATCCACAGGCAATCCACTCGCATCCACTACCTGGATATTGATGGTGGATATCCCGCTGGAATACCTTTGTGTAACCGGAGTAAACAGGCCATCCGCCCGTTCCTGAAACACACAGCCAAACACCTTCCCCCACCCGTCTTCATAAACCAGGGGGTTGTTCAGGTAGCCGTTTACAGGCTCCCAAGCTACCCAGTCACTTTCCCAAAACTCGTTCCAGGTGTGGTCTTCCGATATGGAGCTTACATTGGTGCAGGGGATCAGTGCCGTACGCGCAGTGGCAGATGTGAGATCGGCATATTCTCCACAGCGGCCAAAGCCTTTGGTGAGGATACGCACGGGTTGGTGGGGACGCTCGTTGTTGGATGTGAAATCCATGTTCTGGTTGATCCATGATGTGATGGCGCTGATCGCATCCCCGGGGGAGTTATCACGATTGTACAGGGTCTGACAGCTTGTCAGCAAGCTCATCAGGGTCGGTGCTCCATGCCCGGCAAATTCCCAAAAGTAGCTCCGCCAGAAATAGCCTGTGGGAGGATTGGCGATATTGTTTGTATGAGTGGTATTGCTTTCCACGACATCGGGATCTATATAGGCAGAGATCTCATCTGTGATCTTGGGAAATACTACATTCCAGTAATAGATATCCCTGGGCACCATGATCTGCTCCAGCTGGCCATTGGCGTCTTTACGCCAGTATTTGACTGTGCTCCAATAGTCCGGAGTCAGATGGCTTCCTTCGTTGTGGATCTCCACATAGGGCAGTTGACTGGCATAGGCATGGATGTTCTGGACGTTTTCGATGAAGATTTGAGGATTGGAATATGGTGAATTCAGGTATTCAGGCGAAGCATAGGCAACGCAAAAAGCCACTTCATCTATATACCAGCCCTCCACATTCGCGATCATGGTGGCAAAATCATGCTGTTTTTGAGGATTCAGACTGAGTAGCGTCTTGCGCAGTTAGGAACGCAGCCACTGCGGGCTGATATTTACCGCCTGAGATACTTCCAGGTTCTCAGTGCCCAGGCTGTAGAAGAACTCACCCCGACCTGTACTGCTTACATACCTGGCTCCAATCTGTTCATGGGCAGGCAGGACAATATCCATGCTCATATTATCTGTGTTTTCCCAGATTCCATAAGGCAATTGGGGAGCGCTTGGTTGAGAAATGAATGAACCCAATTTGGCCTGGGCTTGGATCACAGTAATCTCCCCCTCGGCGGGGATTTCCCGGCTGGTCAGCCCCCGGGGAATGGCCATTAAAACTGATAGAGAAAAGACAATCAAAACAGTCAGTATCGCTTTCATTGCGTTCACCTCATATATACTATGTTTTATTATGGTTATATTTGAATGGTCTCCCTGGATCAGATATACGAATCCAGCCTGGCACCGCATTTACTGCACTGCCTCTGATACCAAATTGCTCTGGTTCCGCAGGCCGAACACTGCCAGTGCTGCTGTTGCTCTTCCACCCAGGCATCGATGCCTATCTCCTTGATCCGGTAGAGATTATCCAGCACTACTTGATGGTGCTCCCATTCTTCCTGGCTGAAGCGGGTGATTTGTTCGCACGGGAATGCCTCACAAAATGCACAACTCTCCACTCCATGCGCTTTGGCACATTGGATGAATTCGCAGTTTTGCTGCTCAGGAGCCCGGCATCCCCCACAAGGGCTTTCCTCAATATCCATCTGTACGGACACCGCTGAATCCACTCCCTGAGCTTTTTCAAATAGGATCATACTACTACAGGCTCCACAAAACAAGCCACAAGATGCTGCATATTTGTGCATGACAATCTCCTGATCTTTGATAAAGCTACGCTTGAAGTAGCATTGCAAATCTGTCAATACTTATCGGAAGTCCAAGTATAAAGTCTCACCCAAAGTTGCAAACCAGTCTCACTTGGACAAACTGGGATAAAGCCTTATGTGGTGAGTAGATATGATGGACTATGTTTGGACTTAAACTTTGAGATTTTGGGCGTTTCCGGACGTCTGTGCATCAGCGATAATTGCAAATAGCGCTGATTTTTGGCAGGATTTGGACATCTGCCATCTCCAGTCCAAAATACCAAATTAGAAAAGCCGTAACTGAAGTGACAAAACTCCGATCAGAAAAACGTCCCTGGTCTGATCCTCGTCCAAAATATGAGTCTGAAGGTCTGAATTCTGCCATCATCTTTAGCTAAATTGTTAGACCTTGAATAAAACCATTCCGGCAGCGACAGAGATATCGGCTACACGGCTATTCGACATTGCTACTAAGCCATGAAGCCACTTTACTCTTTGTCTTGTTACCGGGAGCAGGATAGAAATCTGGATTTCCCTTTTTATGACCTGTCATGCGTGCAGAACAGGTTCTGGTCAAGAAGATACTGACGCAGCGGAAGCCTATATTGTTGTTGCTGTTGGTCGCATTGTTGTTGTTCCGATTGGAAACGGTGCAGTTGTTGGCATTGTTGTTCCAGCTACCGCCGCGTTTCACACGGTTAGACCCGCTTGCTGATTTCTACCCCAGATGGATTGTAATAATAATGTGCTACTTGCATAGCCAATGAATCCCATCCGGCTGCGTGTGCTTTGGTACAAGACCTCTGCGCATATTTTCCCTTGTATATATGCATGTTCGGTTTTTTCTATCCCTTTCAGGCGTTGGCAGCCAACTCATTGCGCCAGTCCCGCAGTCGGTTGTATTGCTCCAGTTCCCTTTCACTCAGTTTGGTCATGTCCGGCTTTTCATAACCAGCCTTACGGGAGTGGTACTCAATAAAGAAAGAATAGTAGATCTCGCCGCCTGTGTTGATAAATTCCTTCTCGATCCGCACAATGTTCTGCTCCGCGCAAAACTTGTTGAATTCATCAACTTCAAAACGACCGCTGTCGCGGTCAAAGCGTACTAACATCAATTTGAACATCTTCTTACCTAAAAAAAATTGCGGTGGGCAGGGGGAAAAATCCCCCTGCACCCCCAGGTTGCGGTCACTTCAAAGCTTGGTCCCTTCGCCTTGAGATGTGCAAAAGGCAAAAAGGACAAAAAACAAAAATCAAGGGGAAACCCTGACCAAGCGGAAGCCTATAAGGTTGCTCGCGTAGGTCGCATAGTTGCTGAACCGAAACGAAACGGTGCAGACGTTGGCATCGTCGCTCCAGCCACCGCCGCGCCTCACACGGTAGGACCCGCTCGCTGCTCCATGCGGATCGGTCTGACTTCCACTGGGGTAACTGCCATAGATGTCCCACACCCATTCCCAAACATTGCCACTCATGTCAAAGGTGCCAAGCTCATTGGCAGCTTTGGTTCCAACTGTGTGTGTAGTGGAGCCAGAGTTTGAGCTGTACCAGCCAACCGCATTCAGGTCGTTGCTGCCGCTATAAGTGTAGTTATGCGTCTGATTACCACCCTTGGCCGCAAACATCCATTCCATCTCAGTAGGCAATCTGTAGCCGTTGGCGGTCCAGTTGCACGTTACATTCGTGTGGTTGTTGTAACTGGAATTCCAGCCCGCAGGCCAGTTTGCGGGATTAGTGCCATAGGTGCTATAACTGTAGCAGGGAGTTAATCCTTCCTGCAGGCTGCGGCGATTGCTATATTCAATGGCATTGAACCAGGATACTTGCTCCACAGGACGATTGGGATTGCCAGGAAAGTATGATGGATTCACACCCATTACAGCTTGATAGCTTGCTTGCGTTACCTCGTATTTGTCGATGTAGAAGCTACTGAGTGTAACATTGGAAGTACCGTTGTTAAAAGTGCCCCCTTCCACGAGCACAAAATTCTCTGGCATCGGAGGAGAAGAGCCATCATCGGCATACACGCGATATAGGTAGCTGCTGTCCAGGGTGTAGCTTTCCGCACCCGCATTCCAAACGATGTGTTTATTGGTTCCGCTGGGCAGGTCATCACCAAAATCCCCACTCAGATTAGCGGGGCTGGGGATAATATCGAAGCTGGCACCAGCATCGGCACTCAGCTTGAAGGTGATATCGCAAAGCTCGTCATTGGCATCAAAGAGGTCATACCAAATGTCTATGGTCTTACTGCCATCGCTGCGCTGACTGGCCATCACATTGCTAACCACCGGAGGGGTGTTGGGAATGGGGGCTTTTTCCACTTTGATGTAGTCCCAATGCGCATACTTGGTAGTGCCATCGAACTTACTGGATAGGCGCAGGCGCAGGTAGTTACTGCCACTTGGCACATCCACCGAGACGGCTGTCCATGCATTGGAATTGTTATTTACCGTAACCCAGCCATCCCAATTTGTGCCGTTGTCGTATTTAACGCTGTAACGGCAGTAATCATTGGTGGTGGCAAGGTTTTTGGTAAAGTAATAGAAGCTTACGTTGTAAGTAAATCCGGCTTGCAGGGTAAGGGTTTGGAAGGTTACGGTACTTTCCACATTGTCCAAATCCCAGCCCGCCCAATACATTGTGCCGTTGTAGGCTTCGGCCCCGCCCATGCTTTCGGAAGTGGGACCCCACCAGATGCGTCTGCTATCCGGAGTAGGATTGGCAGTGTAACTCCAGGTGTCCGCCGCACTGGATTCAAAGCTCTGCAGGGCAAGGGTTTCGGCACATACAGGGAAGGTGATAGCCAGGATTATGAGCGTGAGCAGCAAATTCATCCTTCTCATTTGTCACCTCCCACGGTGTAACTGCGGAGGGCAGCTTTAAGCTCCGCCAGGTTGATTTTGGCATCAGGATTAGCCAGGGCGGCCTGAATCACATTGTCCACATCTCCGCGGTAGTTCTTATATGCCAGCACCTTGTAGAACATCTGGTTTCGGAATTCCGCCACATCGTGATGAGTATAAGAAGTAGTGTAACTACGTCCCAAAAAGTAATAGAACTGGTCATCCTCATAGGGGGTTTCGTTATAGAGAACGATATAGCCATCCGGAGTGAGAGGGCTGTGATAGATGTTTTGCGTAACCGGCTGCCAGGTGATTACGGCGTCTAATCCATTACTGGTGTTCACGGCTATTCCATCCGGGGGCAGGGGCGGAACGTAAGTAATGGAAAATGGACTGGCGCTGGCTAACTGGGTATAGTTTCCGAAGCTGTCGGAGACTTTGATCCGCACCCTGGCATTGTAGCTCTGCACGGAAGGCACAGCCCAGGGATGGATGCCATCGTTGGCAGTATTCTCGATGATGTTGGTGTAATCGGTACCGCCATTAAGGCTGTACCAGAGATTAACGCTATTGGACAGGATATTGGTATCCGTAGCGCTCCAGGTAATGTCTCTGGTGTCGCCAATATACCATGCTTCGCCACCATTGGGAGCAGTAATGGATAGGGATGGATCGACGGTGTCGTTGATAACCGGGGTAGTGGTGCCATAGCCAGTAAGCGCCAGCAGCCCGGAGCCAAACATAAACAGGATGCAGAGTAGCATTGCTGTTTTCATGGGTTCCTCCATATGTGAATTCATAGTTTTTTTACTATTATTTATCCTATTCGCATAGAAACTGAGCTGCATTGAAATGTCAAGTTAATAATGGGGGGGGTAATTTGCTTTATTACAATCTGTTAAGTATAGTCTCTCCTCTCGTGCAGCTTTATGTCTGATGATAATGATACGCTCTCCGACCCGGTCATATTATGTAAGATCGCTGGTCTTGCCAAGAAGATCAGGAGTGATGTATTGGGGATCGTCCTGCATGATCTCCGAGATTTCTTGTTCAGTCTCACCCTCAGGCATCAGATTATACTGACTGCTTTCTACTTGGCTTAGAAAGAGCCTCCCCCCCCATTTGCAATTTTTGTTGATACGATTTGCAATTCTCGGTGAGACTTTATACCAAGTTCCGGACTGTGAATTAGCGCTCGCTTACATTATTTCTTGACACAAGAATCTATGTATCAATCTAATGCCTCAGGATAGATTTTTGCGCAAAAGGAGTTATCATGATAGAAGAAAAACTGATCCCCTATTTGGTAAAATCAGTACAGGAATTTTGGGATTATCCAGCGTTCACGGATTACCCAGGCCCAGCTCTCAGCTATGCTGATGTGGGCAAAAGAATCATGTGGATGCACCGTCTTTACAAGGCTTGTGACATTGCCAAGGGCAGCAAAGTGGCTTTGGCGGGAAAAAACTGCAGCGCCTGGGCACTCACCTGGGTTTCCACCGTTTCCTATGGAGCTACGATCGTGCCGATCCTGGCCAATTTCTCCCCTGAAGATACCCAGCACATCATCAATCACTGTGATGCAGAAATCCTCTTTATCTCCAAGGACAAATACGACAGCATAGATTGCGATGAGCTGCGTCAGATCAAGTATGTCTTTTCTCTGGATGATTTCAGGCTGCTGATGCAACGCCATGAGGGAGAATTGATCCCTGCTCTGGAAGATACTCCTGATCTGCTGAAACTAAGCAAAGAACAATTTACTGCAGCAGACGTATGCGACAATGAAGATGTGGCTGCCATCATCTACACCAGCGGTACTACAGGCTTTTCCAAAGGCGTGATGCTGCCGCACCGCAGCTTGCTGGCCAACCTGATCGTGGCCAGGGAAAACCTGCTATTTCATGTAGGAGCCAAGGTGCTGGCCTTCCTGCCTCTGGCACATGCCTATGCCTGCAGCTTTGACCTTCTGTATCCCTTCACCCGTGGCAATCATATCAATTTCCTGGATAAAATCCCGGCGCCCAAGGTGCTGCTGGGGGCAATGCAGGATCTGAAACCGCATGTTGTGCTTACAGTGCCGCTATTGATCGAAAAAATCTACAAGAAGCAATTGCAACCCACCATCGAAACCCCAAAAATGCAGCGGCTCCTGAAGATTCCTCTGCTCAATAAAATAGTACTGAAGAAGATTCATGACAAGCTGATGGCAGCCTTTGGTGGCAGTGTGCGTGAACTCATCACTGGTGGTGCACCTATGAATGCCGAAGTGGAACAATTCATGAAGAAGATCAAATTCCCCTTTACTATCGGCTATGGGATGACAGAATGCGGTCCCCTGATCTCCTATGCCAGATGGATGGAGCATCGCTTTGAATCCAGCGGTAAACAAGTAAAATACATCACTATCAAGATTAACTCCCACGATCCCGAAAAGATCCCGGGTGAAATCCTGATCAAAGGTGATCAAGTCTTCTTGGGGTATTATAAAAATGAAGAAGCCACCCGTGAAATGCTTCGCGATGGTTGGCTTTATACCGGCGATATCGGCACTCTGGACAAGGATGGCTTCGTCTTTATCCGTGGTCGCAGTAAAAACGTGATCCTGGGTCCCAGCGGTGAAAACATCTATCCCGAACAGGTGGAACAAAAGCTGAACAACCTTCCCTACGTGGGCGAAGCGCTGGTATTGGAACGTGACCGCCAGCTTCACGCCCTGATCTATCCTGATTTTGAAGCACTGGACAACGACCACATCCCGGAAGTAAAAATCACTGAAATCATGGAGAAAAACCGCAAGGAAGTAAATACCATTCTGGCAGATTTCAGCCGCATCATCAAGATGCAGATCGTCAATGAACCCTTCCAGAAGACTCCCACGCAGAAGATTAAAAGGTATCTGTATAGCTGAAGTCGAGAGGTCGAGAGGTCGAGGAGTCGGGAAGTCGAGAGGTCGAGAGGCCCCTCTGCCGTCATTCCAAACGGCCAGGCGGTTCGTAGAACCGGATGGGCGGTGTGGAATCTCCTGAGCTTCTACTGCAATAATAGAAATCCAGTAAATCCCTTATATCCAGTCATCTGCGTTCTATCAAGGTGCCTGAGCTTATCTGTCGGCATCCGTTTTGAACATTAATTCATCGAAGCACCGTCATCTGATTCTGTAAACCTAAAGCAAGATTATCAATTTTTGCATCTTGACAGTTAAGGCGCATCTAAAAACTTAGCCTGATAGTATTTAATCTGGAGTAAAACCCTTATGAATAAACATATCAAAGACTTGGTAGCCTATTTAACAGAGGCAAATTCACGCTTTACTGCCAGTGAGCAGATCGTCAGCCGTCTCCAACAAGCTGGATTCACTGAACTACACGAAAAAGACAGCTTCAAAACCAAGAAGGGCGGAAAATACTATATCCGCCGCCTGGATACATCCGTGATTGCATTTGTCATGGGTTCTAAAGCTCTGCATCAAACTGGATTCCAAATGGCTGCCAGCCATATTGACAGTCCTGGATTCAAACTCAAGCTGGATAGCGCTAAGACCGACAAAGGCGTTTGCAAAGTAGGCATGGAAGTATATGGCGGTCCTATCATCCATACCTGGCTGGATCGTGAATTAAGCCTCAGTGGCAAAGTCATCGTAAAGACTAAGACCGGCGTCAAATCTGTGATTATAGACCTCAAGAAACCTGTCGCAATCATTCCCAATGCTGCGATCCACATGAACCGCAAGCTCAATGATGGCTTTGAATACAATAAGCAAACCCATTTGCAAGCCATGCTTTGCGGCAATTGCAGCCAGGATGATCCGTTGCGGCAATTGCTGGCTAAACACTTGAAAGTAAAGCCTGCCGACATTCTGGAAGATGAGCTGTATTTCTATGATATGGCTCCTGCCACTTTGGCCGGAATCGATGAACAACTAATCGTCTCAGGACGCCTTGATAATCTTGGTATGACCCATGCCATCCTGCAAGCCCTGCTTGATGTGGAAAAACCTCAAAACACTGTAATGGGTATATTCTATGACCATGAGGAAATCGGCAGCCAGACTCCTCAGGGTGCCTTCTCTGCCCTACTGGCAGAAGTATTGGAACGAATCAGCCTGAGCCAAAGCACTGTCCGTGAAGACTATTACAGGGCTCTCAGGCAGTCTTTCCTGATCTCCTGCGATATGGCACATGCCTATCATCCCGCTTATGCTGAGAAGTATGATCCGGACTACAGCCCAGGCCTCAACCAGGGACCTGTGATCAAGCTCAATGCCAATTTCAACTATGCCTCTACCGCCAATAGCAGCCTCCGCTTTGCTCAACTCTGTGAAGCCGCCAAAGTGCCCTTCCAGAAGTTCATTATGCGCAATGACCAGCGTTGTGGCAGCACTGTGGGCCCCATTGTCTCTGCCCATCTGGGCATTGAAGCCGTCGATATTGGCAATCCCATGTGGGCCATGCACTCAGTCCGGGAAACGGCAGGAGTGAAGGATCATGAGTGGTTGATTGAGGCTCTATGCCATTATTTCATCTAATAGTGGAAAAGTGGAAGGGTGGAAAGGTGAAACACACTTCCAAGAAGAGCCGCAAATGTTGGTTCTTGGAATACCTCATAGAGTATGCCCTCCAGTAGAAGTGGTGAAGTGGAAAAGTGGAAGGGTGAAAAGGTGAAACCGTGTCGATACATAACCGTCGATAATCAGACAAAAGGATGAAATGAGAAGTGTATTGCTATAGAGACTTAAAGGTATGGCAAGTGAGCATGGAGATGGTGATGGATATTTATAAGGATAGTGAGAGCTTTCCAAAAAGTGAGCTATACGCTCTCACCTCACAAATCCGCCAATGTGCCGTATCAATACCGTCCAATATTGCCGAAGGATCAGGACGATCAAGTACAAAGGAATTCATCAGATTTCTGAGCATCGCAAACGGATCTCTATCCGAATTTGAAACACAATTGGAGATCGCTCATCGTTTGGGTTATCTCAGCGATACAAATACATACCAGAGTAAAATCAGCCAGCTAAGAAGTATGCTTAAAGGTCTTATCAACAGCCTGGCCAATAAGCTGAAACCAACTTTAAGTAGTGGAAATCGCAATGATTAAGCACGGTATGATTCCATGTTCGAGAACTACAATCCTCACTAGCCCCACAACAGCAGTACTTCTACACAGTGAGTTACACCCTTTCACCCTTCCACTTTTCCACCAACAAACAAAATTAAAGTAAATAGAGGAACCCCCAATGTCTACCTTCAAACCTTTCAAAGCCGTTCGCCCCATTCCTGAGAAAGCCCGTGATATCGCTTCTCTGCCTTATGACGTGATGGATTCGGATGAAGCCCGGATCGAAGTGCAAAAGAACCCCCTCAGCTTTATCCATGTGGAGAAGCCGGAAGTGGATCTCCCTCTGGGTACCGATCTGTACGATCCCCTGGTTTATGCCAAAGCCCGTGAAAACCTCTACAAATACATCAGCGATGGACACATGATCCAGGATCAGAAACCGATGTTTTACATCTACCGCCAGAGCATGGACGGCAGAGATCAATATGGCCTGGTAGGCCTTGCCTCTGTAGATGAATACATGGATGGAACCATCAAGAAGCACGAGCTTACCCGTGCCGAAAAGGAAGCTGACCGCATCCGCCACGTTGATACTTGCGATGCCCACCCCTCCCCGGTGTTCTTCACTTACAGGCATCAACAGGTCATTGACGACGTAGTATCCAAAGTATGTAACACCACCGCTCCAGTTTATGACTTCGTCTCTGATGATGGCATCGGTCATGCCTTGTGGCTGATGAACGATCCAGCCGATATCAAGACTATTCAAAACGCTTTTGAGCAGCTTCCCTATCTATATGTAGCCGATGGTCATCATCGCACCGCCAGTGCTGCCAAAGTGGGGTTGATACGCAGAGAACAGTATCCAGACTATACTGGTGAGGAAGAATTCAACTATTTCATGACCGTGATCTTCCCAGATAACCACTTGAAGATTTTTGATTACAACCGTGTGGTGAAAGACCTGAATGGCTATAACAATGAGAGCTTTATGGCCAAAGTAAATGAGCATTGGGATGTACTTGAAATCGCTGCCGGACAGGATTTCCATCCCACCCGCCTGCATCAGGTAAGCATGTATCTGGATGGCAAATGGTACTATATCAGCCCCAAGGCTGGCACCTGGGATGCCGGCAATGTAGTGGAGAACCTTGATGTCTCCATCCTCCAGAACAACCTTCTGCATCCGCTTTTGGGCATCGAAGATCCCCGCACGGATAAACGCATTGACTTTGTGGGTGGAATCCGGGGACTGCAGGAACTCGTTCGCAGAGTGGACAGCGGTCGTGAAAAAGTGGCTTTTGCCATGTATCCTACTTCCATGGATGAGCTGATTGGCATCGCCGATGCTGGTGAGATCATGCCCCCCAAATCCACCTGGTTTGAGCCCAAGCTCCGTAGCGGACTCTTTATCCACCTCTTGAAATAATGAAGTACTATCTTGAATCCCTGGGCTGTGCCAAGAATCTGGTGGATAGCGAACGCTTTGCCGCGCAAATGCAGGATCGTGGCATCATCGCCACCGATGATTTGCCCGAGGCGGACATCATCCTGGTAAATACCTGCGCCTTTCTAAGTGCATCCCTGGGCGAATTGGACGATATCCTGTCCCAAATCTGTTTTGAGAAGACTAAAAGCCAGATTCTGATCGTGACAGGTTGCGTCATGAATCGTGCCTTCGATGAATTCCGGGAGCTCTTCCCTGAAGTGCGCTATTGGGTGCCACTAAAGGATTTCCAGGGATTTGCCAGTATTCTGGCTGATATCGAAGCAGGCAAGAAGCGCCGCCCCAGATTCACACCCCAGAATCCAGACGCCGAACATGTACAAGTGCCGGAACGGGTTGCACTGCAGAACAGCGCTCACGTGTATCTCCGCATTGCCGATGGCTGTGAGAATAACTGCTCCTATTGTACCATCCCTTCGATCCGAGGCAAAATGCAGAGCGTTCCAATCGAAGAACTCGTAGCTGAAGCCAATCGATTGACCGGACGCAGCGAGGAGCTGGTACTCATTGCACAGGACAGCTGTTTGTATGGAGTTGATATCTATGGTGAACAGGCTCTGCCCAGACTCATCCAAGCCCTGCATGAATTGGAACAGTACCGCTGGATCAGGATCATGTATATGCACCCGGATCATTTCCTGCTGGAATGGACAGAGCTATGGAAGACCTATCCCAAGCTTCTCCCCTATTTCGAAATCCCCGTCCAGCATGGCAGCGATGAGATTCTACACAAAATGAACCGCAAAAAAGGCTATCAAGAACTGGTTGGTTTATTCAAACACATCAAAGCAGAGATCCCTGAAGCAGTATTCCGCACCACTTTCATGACTGGTTTCCCCGGTGAAGGTGAAATGGAATACCAAAAGATTCTCAGCTTGATTACAGAAATAGAATTCGTCTATGGCGGTACTTTCATCTACTCTTATGAACCTGGTACCCCTGCTGCAAAGATGAAGAAGAAGGTGGATTTCCAACTGGCTGCCTTGCGTCAGCACCTTATCATGCAAACCTTCTATGGAAACCGCTGCCGATACTTTGAATCCATGATCGGCAGTGTTCAGGATGTATTGATCGAAGCACTGGACGATGAATCCGGAAACTTTATTGGACATGCCTGGTTTATGGCTCCCGAAATCGATGGAGTAGTGTTTGTAGAAGCCGATGAATTGTATCAGGGTATGATCATCCCAGTGCTGATAACTGATACCGTAAACGACTGCCTCTTTGGCAGACCTGCCTTGCAGAAAAAATAGAGGACTTAATGAAAGTAGCATTGACTGGAATCAAACCAACTGGTATCCCCCATATCGGAAACTTCCTGGGAGCCATCCAACCCTCGATCAGACTCAGCGAAACCTGTGAAGCACGCTATTTTATCGCTGATTATCATGCCCTGAACAGCACCAAGGATCCCGAAGAAATACGCAAAATGAGCATTGAAGTGGCAGCAGCCTGGCTGGCTTGTGGACTGGATCCCGAGAAAGTCCTGTTTTACAAACAAAGCGGTGTCCCGGAGACCTTTGAACTTCTTACCATTTTACTGGCATTCACCCCCAAAGGGCTGATGAACCGTGCCCATGCCTACAAAGCCATGTTACAGAGCAACAATGAGGCTGGCAAAGATCCTGACGATGGCGTCAATATGGGGCTCTACACCTATCCCGTGCTCATGGCTGCGGATATCCTGCTCTTCGATACGGATTTTGTGCCGGTGGGCAATGACCAGTTTCAACACGTGGAAATGGCTGTGGATATCGCCCAGAGTTTCAATTTTGTATATGGCACTGAAGCCTTCAAATTGCCTCAACCCATGGCACAAGAAACCGGTAAAACAGTACTGGGACTGGACGGACGCAAGATGAGCAAGAGCTATGGCAATATCATCCCGCTATTTGCTCCGGAAAAAGAGCTGCGCAAGCTGGTAATGCGTATCGTGACCAATTCCCAAAGCATTGAGGAACCCAAAGATCCCGATACCTGCAGTGTATTTTCCCTGTACAAATGCTTCGCCAATTCAGATCAAATAGCCACCCTACGGGAAAGATACCTCGCCGGGGGTATGGGCTGGGGACATGCCAAGCAGGAGCTCTTTGAAGTGATGAATGCCGTGCTAAGCCCATATCGTACCCGGTACAACGAACTCATGGAGAATCAGGATCACATCAACAAGATCCTCATAAATGGTTCTGAAAAAGCCAGGGAGCTCGCTGCACGTAAGATCAGCAAGCTCCGCAGGATAGTTGGAATAGATTGATCCCATCAGGGCTCGGGATCCAGGATCACAGCCCTGATCTGATACAAAGCATTTGAGAATACTGATCCACCTGTGTGGACATAGCTTGTACCGATAGTGCTTCCCAGATACTCATAACTGGCCTCACTACCGGTACCTGTTTTTACGTACACATAATAACAATCCGGACTCGCCGGTTCTGCATGGGTATTCATCGATACTGCATCCCAGCTTAGCTGGATATCATCACCATTTCTCAATATCTCAGGATTCTGGGGAGCCAGGGGTGGCACATTGGTACCAAAAGCCTTGAGGGTGATGGCGAAGAGAGGCTCGTTCACAGAGTTGTTTTCGATATACAGAGTCTCATACTGAGTACCCACTAGCAGAGGAGCAAACCGGACAAAAATCACTGTAGTTTCTGATGGGCTTAGATTGATGCTGCGGAAAGGATTTTGCAGATCAAAATACAGATTCGATTCATCCAGATAGATATCCTCAATAATGAGGCTCTTGGTACCTGAATTGATGATTGTAACCGGAATGAAGCCGGATACCTCATCCTTGATTACCCTTCCCAAGTCCACAGGTTGATCTCCCACCAAAGCGATCATCGGCACCCTCTGGATCACTGTTATGTAATCAGCCACGGTAAGAGTGTCACGCAGATTGTACTCATTGGTTACGATCAATCTTGCCGTGTAGAGTCCGGGATCTTGATATGTATGGATAGGGTTACGTAGCGCCGATGTACTGCCATCGCCAAAACTCCATAACCAGCCCGTAAGACTGCCATTCCCAGCACTGGAATTATCATAAAACTCCACGGTCAGAGGTTCAAGACCACTGGTGATATCGCTGGTAAAATCTGCCACAGGAGGAAGGGGATCGATATCGCCCGGCAAGACGATGATCAGATCATCATCAGCTCTGAGGCTCAAATCAAGGCTCAGCACCGTATCTGTCCAATCACCGGGATTGGGATACAGAGTCCACTCCCCGGCAGGTAAGATCCGATAGTTCACATAATTTGGAACAAGAGCCAGGTTGTGAGTAATCTGGATATTGGCATTGGAGAAGTTAGTTCCACTCAACCAGAAAGACAAGCCAGGATTGGGGATATTTGCCCAGGCAGGCGCATAACCAGTAGTGGCATGGACAGTACCACCGATTAATCCTGTAATACTCAATTCGGGGATCACTGCATCATTTTCTATCGTGACCGAGGGCAGAATCAATTGAGCTGCACCGTTTATCACATCTGCGATGTCATTGTCTGTACCCACCACAATCCTAATGTTGTCAACTGCTGCAGGTGGTTGCTGCCCACCGCCATTATCATTTCTCCAGCTGAAGATCAAACGTTTGGTTTGCCCCGCATACTCTGGTGAGAGTTGAATCTCCACATCCTGCCATTCTTCAGATTCAGCATATAGATCTCCCAGATATTCAGTACCAATTATCGATCCTGCCACAGGCTCATATCCAGGCTCTGCAATATGCACAGTCATGAAGTCATACTCAGATTCAGCGATGCCTTTGAAAGAGAACCTAAGCAGGAACTGACTACGGGTATCAGGGAAGATAACGTCATGATAAAAGTGTACTTTGGATTCAGATGTCAGGGTATAGGCATTTGCAGTGCCACTATTGTTGCTGATATAGGCAGATTTCGTTCCTGTCATAGCTGTGGCTTCACCTGCTTGCCATTTATTGGTCTGGGTACCATTTACCACCAGCCAATCCTGCCAGCCATCTTCAAAACTCATCACAAAGGGAAGGTCAAGGATGCCAATCCCCCTACCGGTGAGAGGAATTAAGTGGATTTCAGAGGCATTGTCCACAATCCTGAGCGAAGCAGTTTTTACTCCTGTGCTTTGGGGAGTAAAACGCACAGAGACACTTGAGCTTTGACCCGGATCGAGAATGATGTCGCCGGTTACATCCACCAGTTCATAGTGCTCGGTATGGGTACCGGTAATGCTGATATCTTCACTGATAATCACCAGTGGGGCGTCTCCAGTATTGGTAATCTGAAATGCTTTTGGAGTAGAGACCAGATGTTCCTCCAGCATCCCGAAGTTCCATGCCGTGGGATCTATCGCAAAGCCAGGAGTAGTCTGGTATTCCTGCACCAGGAAATCATCCAGAGAGATGTAGTTGTTGGCCTGAGACACAAGCCCCTGGATGCCGAAGTAGTAAATCCCGCTGGCAGGAGGGGAAAACACAGCATTCAAGTACTGATAAGCCCCGTTTGTTAGGGAAGTGGTGGGAATCAGGACAGATTCCATATCTTGAGTTGATGCAGATGTACCTAAATATAGGGCAATCGTGCCATAGGAGGGACCGGTGGAGTTTTGCCGGGCCCAAAAACTGAGGTCATAGGTGATTGCTGCATCCAATTGGATCGGGCGGATTAGCCAGCAATTTCCTGTAGACCCCAAAGTGACATTGATGCTCCCGGTTCTTGGAGTTCGATTGTAAGTAGTGGCTGTATTCGCCGTCCAGTAGCGTGTGTAAGCTCCCAACTCCTGAAACCAATGCCGGATGGAGGAAGAGCCGTTGGTATTACCAATCTCAAATCCATCGGCATAGGGGATTTCGTAGATGGTGTAGTCGTCACGGGTAGTAAAGCTCCAGATCGGACCAAATTCATTACCCAGATCGTTCACAGCTTCAATCTGCCAATAGTACGTGGTTTCTGGTTCCATCTCAGGATTGAAGGATGTTCCCGTTGTGCTTCCCAATAGCGGAGGAGTTTCAGTGATTCCAAAATAAACTCTATAGAGTGTAGGTAAACCCCCTCCCAAACCCGGAGACCACACTAGCCTGGCATTCAGGCCGATATTGATAGCCTGATGCGCAGGACTGAGGCTAAGAGGTGCGGATGGAGGCCCAGATACTGGCGTGAAATTACCTTCATCAGCCCCCAGATCAGGAAAAGAGCTGTGCCGGAGATTGTTGTCGATATCGAAATCAATGCCATCCACAGGAATCCCATTACCTTCCACCCGAGTAGCAATCCCAGACTGGATATGCAGATCATAAGGAGCAACACTGCTTACAAAAGGTACGTTTTCTGAGAATGAACCCTGATCCTTGTCGAGAATAACTGCCTTGTAATCATCCAGTTCTACATAAGCAGTAGAGACAAGATAACAGATATTGTGACATTCATCGGGAACCCCTGCATAATAAATATTCCTATCTGTATCACTAGTGACATTGCCAAAATCTGCCTGAGTCTTCCAAAATGCCACAGCTCTTCCACTTGCTCCTGGAGTGCTCAGGTTCACAAAGAGATTGTTTTGCATCCTGTTGTTCGATCCTCCGGAAATCATCAGAGCAGCCGTGGAGTGGCTGGCATTGCTCCCGGAAGCATCAAGCAAAATACTATTGTAATACAAATTGTTATTTGTCCCGCTGCCCAGATCGATCCCTCTGATTTGAGGAACAAGAATAGCGTTAGGATTGCGTAAATCGTAGATCATATTGTTGTGGATATTGTTGGTAGTTCCCCCGCCGATTCCAATTCCTCTAACTGCCACACTGCCAGAGCCTGTACAGGCAAGATCGTGGATATGGTTGCCAAAGGATGAATTGGCAGTCCCTGTATAGTGGTAGATGCCGTATAATCCAGCATTATTGGCAAGGCCATGGATATGGTTTTCCCGGATCGTGTTGCTTGCTCCGCTATTGATGTAAATCCCATGGCTGGTTGAAGCACCAGTGCTGGAAAATCCTGTGATCTCGTTTCCTGATACCGTGTTGGTTCCATTGTAACAATAAATGCCGTAATAGGCTCCATTGGTGCTGGCCCCCATGATCAAGTTTTCATGTATAGTGGCACTACTGGTGGAATAACTTGAAGTATAGATACCGGAGAAATCCACATTGTTGCCTGCTGCCATCGTAACGCTATTACCCAAGATTTGGGTTCCTGTTCCATAGACATGATGAATTCCATAAGCTGAGATCTCACTGAGGATGTTATCCTGAACGAGGACATCCTGGGAGAGCACGCTGGTAGATGCGGAAGTTAGCAGAATCCCGCGATTGGCATCTGTGATTTGGTTTTCCGTAAGCTGCAAAAAGCTATTTGCGCCATTGGGTGCTCCATAGGAGTAGATTCCCCGGGAAGCCGTATTGGTTCTGGAAAGTGTGATGTTGCTCCTATCGATCTTGATATGCAGTGCTCCGTTGCCACTGAGTCCAGCAATCCAAAAACCATATGTCAGGTCTGTTGCTCCAGTCTGGTTGGCAATATCTATGCGCTCGAATGTGATGTAGTCTCCACCCTCGATTTTGATGCCGTAGCTATTGGTGCCACCTGCTGGTGTGATCAACGGATTGCTGCGAGTTTGAGCTGAACTGCGGAAGACTATGGGTTTATCCGCCGTTCCGGTAGCTGTGATGGGAGGAGGATTTTCGACAAAGACCTCATCCACCGCTGCTTCAAAGATCACACCTCCAGTGCCCACACCTGCGGCATTGAGATGAATGATTGCCATGGTGAAGCTTGGATAGTCCCCTTCTAAGCCTATCGTCTGAATCCCCGTCAGCGGCGCTTTGTGAGTAGTAAAGCTCCAGATCGGACAATCTACCGCACTACCAATTGAATTATATGGCACAATCTGCCAATAATAAGTTGTCAGAAACGCCAGGTCGGGATCAGAATCATAGCTCAGGACATCGCCAAGATCCACATCATCGGCGATGTTGTCCGGAGGATTATTCGTCCCCAGCGAGATTCTGTATCCGGTAGGTCTGCCACCCCCAGTTCCAGGAATCCAGCTCAGGATTGTGCTTGGCTTCACTACAATCTCGCTATCATGAGGATTGTAAGCAATCGCAGGTGCTGGCAGATTGAGGTATTCTGAGAATTCTCCCTCATCTGCCCCAATATCTGGATAATCACCATCGCGAGGGTCATTATCAAAATCCACCAATACGGATGCAATCGGCACAGCGTTGCCTTCCACCCGCGTCTGAATCAGGGGATTGATATGCAGATCATAAGGTAAAACTGAGCTAACAAAAGGAACATCCTCAGTGAATGATCCGGCATCTTTACCGATGTTGGCAGCCTTGTATTCATCCAGGCTCTCGTATGGTGTACCCGCATGATAACAGATCAGGTTTTGTACACCCGGTGTTCCGGCATAGTAGATATTGCGGTCGGTAGCTGCATTGATATTGGTGAATCCGGCAGAGGTCTTCCAGAAGGCAACAGTGTATCCGCTGGCACCAGGGACGCTTTTGTTTACAAAGATGTTGTTATTCATCCTCATAGCAGACGTGGAAGAATTGTAAAGTGCCGCTGTGGAAAAATTTGCCTTGGTACTGGTAGCATCCAGATAGACAGTATTGTAATAGATATTGTGGCTCGATCCTGAAATCACTGCCAGGGCTCTGATCTGTGGAGCTGTGGAGCCATTAGGATTCTTCAGATTGTAGATATAGTTATTGTAGATATTTGTAGTGGATGATGATGAGCAGATGATCCCGTAGGTATAATATGCACTGGTACTACTACAGGTGAGATTGTGAATAGTGTTGCCATGCACCGTCACATTGACGCTTTGATAGGTCCCGGCACTCAGATCCATGCCAAACACAGTGTTCCCGCTTGAGGTAAGACTGTGAATTGTGTTGTTTCGGAATGTGTGTGTCCCGGATGATACATCGAAGCCCCGGATCGTTCCACTGGCCGTAATCCCATAGATCTGATTGTTGTACCAGGTGGAACTGGTGCTCAGAGCATAGCAAGCCACTACATTACTGGTAATTGCTCCTCCGCTGAGGATATTGTCGTGTACCTGAGCATTTGAACAGGAATAGATATAGATGCCCGTACACGCATCGCCAGTAGTGGTTGGGAATGATATGCTGTTACCAAACACTTGCGGGGCAGTACAGGTGCGCAGATAGATACCATAAGTAGTAGTGGCATTTAAGGTATTCCCTGAGACTATTGTGTTTGTAGCCGCAGTAGCGTTGTACACATATATGGAATTCTTTGCATTGGTTATTGAGTTGCCTTGAACCAAGAGATTGTGGGAGGGGACCCCTGAAGCGCTCTTTATATATATGCCATAGGATGTAGCCGAACGGCTCATGGTGATATTGCAATTCTCAATAGTGATATTTGCAGCCGGCTTTCCAGCAATACCTTCCACCCAGATGCCATAATTTGATCCAGCGCTTGTAGTAAGATTGGTCACGTCTATCCCGGAGATCGTGTAGTAACTTACTCCATAAAGCTTCAGAGCAAAACTACCGACACCCGTGGCAGGCGTGATCCGGGGATTGGTCAGAGCTGGATTGTTGCTGCGGAAGACCACTGGATTCTGTAGTGTTCCATTAATCTGTATTGCGGGTGGGCTTTCATTGAATACTTCGTTTGCGGCCAGCTCAAAGATCACTCCTCCAGCGCCTACTCCGGCAGCATTAAGGTGTCTGATCGCCAATGTAACTGTGCTGTACATTCCGGTGCTGCCTACACTTCGGATGCCGGTGAGGGGGGCATCATGGGTGGTAAAGCTCCAGATCGGGCAGGATTCCGCCTCACCTAAGGTATTGTAGGGTACGATCTGCCAATAGTAAGTGGTGATAAACTGCAGATCAGGATCGGGATCATATTCGAAAGCATAGCCCAGATCAGTACCATCCTCGATGTTTGTGGGTGGCACCAGACCTTCACCATCTGTACCAAAGAATAGTTTGAACCCGCTGGGAATACCACCCTCAACCGCAGCCGTCCAGGAGAGAACTGCTCCAGGCTGGATCACTATGCTCTGAGGCCGGGGATTGATCGGTATGGCAGCCACAGGAGCTGCTTCATACACCATAAACTCACCCTCATGTGCGCCAATATCTGGAATAAGGGGGTTTCTGGGATTATCATCAAAGTCGTCTGTGAGCCACTCGATTGGCAGGGCATTACCTTCTACCCGGGTGGGCACCGTGGTTTTAATATGAGCATTATATGGTTCGATCACACTCACAAATGGCACATTCTCAGTGAACGAGCCCTGATCCTTGCCACCATTGGCATTCTTGTAGTCCAGCAGGCTTTGATATGCATTGGAACCCGCCAGACAAATCAGATTTTTCTCTCCCGGCACTCCTGCATAGTAGATGTTGCGATCGGAAAGATCAGCAATGCTGCCGAAGCCCGCATTGTACTTGCGCATGGCAGTGATTCGACTGCTTGCACCATTTTGAGCAGAGCTGAGGTTTACAAAGATATTGTTTTGCAGATTCAACGTTGGAGCATCGCTCTCTATATACAAGCAAGTGCTAGAGTAGTTTGTGTTTGTCCCGCTGGCTTTGAGAAACACAGTGTTGTTGTACAGACCTATACTCGTTCCGCCAATCGTGGATATCCCCCGAACCATGGGAGCAGTGCTGCCATTCCCGACGATATCATAGATCATATTGTTGTATGCTACCGTATTGACACCACCAACCGTCATCCCGGTGCCATAATAAGCCCCTGTACTGGTCGTCCCAATGTTGTGAATATGATTGTTGTAGATTAGAGCGCTACCTACGGTGGCAGTCGCATACAGACCCCAGGCGCTGCCGATAGTTACCATTTCCCGGATGTGATTGTGGGCGATCGTCACAGCCCCATAATTGATGTAGATTCCATATCTACTACTGGCATTTCCACCTGTTGCCCCTATCACATTGTTGCCAATGATCTCTGCATCACCAGCGCTGCCATCAATATACACACCATAGTATGCTACAGAGCTCCCAGCCCCCATGGTGATAGTATTGGCTTCAATCCGTGTGCCTTTGCCATAGCGGCAATAGATGCCATAGGCGGATACATCGCTGATTGTGCTGTTCTGGATTGAAGTTCCACTCAAATATGCACTTGAATGGGAATCCACATAGATCCCGCTATGGCTGTTCTCAATCAGGACATTATCAATCATCAGGTTTGCATTGGGAGTGGTAGAAACACCCAAAGAATGAATTGCTCTGCTATTAGTATTAGCACGGGAGAGAGTAATTTTACAGTTTTTGATCGTGATATTGTCGCAGCCATTGGCAGTCTGGGCATTGAGGTAATAGCCATACTCGATGGCTGTGGTGGTGGCGGCATTGCTGACGTCTATACCATCAAAGCTGATCCAGTCTCCACCGCTGAAGCGGATAATGGCATCGGTAGTACCTGTACCTCCTGTAGTTTGCACCAGGGGATTGAGCCCCTCTCCATATTTCAGAAACTTGATCTCGCGCCCAGCAGCCCCTACTGCAGTTAAGGCAGGCAAGCTTTCCTCAAATATCGTACTGGCTAATACATTGAAAGTGACGCCACCGGGAGCCAGGCCATACTGGGCTACCTGTTCATTCAGAGCTGTGATAGCACTGGTAAGAGTAAGATAACCACCACCACTACCCACGGTAAAAACCCCGGACCAGGGGCTTGGAGGAGTCCAGGTGAAGCACAAACCTGAGCTTGGGTATATAGTATTGGAAAGTGTACATGTGGCATTACTGGCAGTTCCTGCTGCGGTAGTAGCCCAATTGGGATTGAGAATCCTATTGCTGTAATTCACTGCTGAGGTTGCCGGTTCACCTCTGATGCCCACCTGGACATTTACCGAGGTCGCATTGATTGTCATAGTACCATACATGATGCTGATGACATTGCTACTCTCATAGAGGCGGATTTGGAAATTGAAGTTATCTCCAGTTGCACTGCTTTTTCGATAACCCTTCCATTGGGCAACAAATACGCGGTTAGGAGCTTCACCGATGGTTTCGATGCGCAGCGTAGCTCCGGTCTGAGCTTGTAGATTGGCTCCTAAAGCAGATATCCTGCTTACCAGATACGCCGGAGAAATAGCTGATGCAGAGCTCAATGGCACTGTGGTAGATGAAGTAGCCATGTTGACCGCAGGGCTGATGGATGAGGTTCCCAGTGATAACCACCCTTCGGTATTGATCCCTACCCGGTCAAAGAGGTAATTGCCATAATAGAAACCAAAGCCCAGAGGAAAGCCTACGCCTGTATTTGTCGTACTTCCCAATGGAACTTCGGGATCGACAAAATACTGGTTTTGGCTAAGCTCATTACCAAGAAGGGTACCACCTGAGATTTCTTCATAAGTGGATTCAAAAGATGAAAAAACATAATTCCCGATCGATTGCGCCAGAGCCAGAGAAAAGAGCAGACTCAGCACCAGGACAAACAGCACTTTTTTCATAAAAATCTCCATAAACTTGGGGGTGAAGCGGATTCATACTACTCTACAGATATTATCCAATAGCAAAGCAGTAGATGATAATCCAAGCTGAGCAAGCTTGAGTATTGGTATCATATCGGTCAAGAGTTTCATCCCTTGTTTCCACCGGCATCCTCAGGATTTTCTCCAAACCTTCTGGGATTGTGACCAGAATTACAAGAACCCGAATCTGCTAATCAATGGTTATTCTGTAGATTTGACAATCATAGAGATTAAACTTCCACATGTTGACAATTTTCCACACCCTTCTGCACTGAACCAGGATTCCTACATCCTTCATAAATTCAGGTTTACCTCACCTTCACCTCGAGATGATCTCGAGTACTCGAGGTGATCTCGAGGTGAAGGTGAGGTAAACCTGAGTTCATGTATGCTTTGGGAAACAGGGAGAAAAGAGTCTATGAAGTGAACTTGGAAGAGGATCTGCGACTCTGGTTAAGTCCCAGCGGGGCGGTAGTTTAGATAGCATTATCGCATATGGATCATGCGTGAGAGTACCCCAGGAACAGTAGTTTACATTAGGGATTCGACACGTCCTCGTGTCGACGAGGCCGCAGGCCGAGCCCCTTCGGGTCTGAGATAAACGAGGACGTTTGCGTCCAACCAGAAACCGTTTTCATTCTCTGTAGCGAAATCTTGCTTTCATGGATGTATAGATTAGATTGGAGTGCGGAGCATGGCAGGGGGAATGCCCATAGCCCAGCTGCTTCTGCAAATCGCCTGACCTTCAGAGATGACGGCCTGGGAGACCATAGATTAGCACTATAACGTCGAGTTGAAACCCATCGCTACTATGTTCAGCTCGTGTTACACCTTTCCACTCTTCCACTTTTGCACTCTCAAGCGGCTACAAGACGCTTTCACCTGATCGCCCTCTCGACCCACACTTGAGATTTCTCTTGACCTCTTTGCCCCTGTAAAATCTTTGGATACTCTGAATAATCTTATATATCATCAAGGAGATAGATAAATGAAAAGGACTTATCAGCCCTCAAACAGGTCACGTAAGAATACCCATGGCTTCCGCAGCCGTATGGCCACCAAAAACGGACGCAAGGTATTGGCACGCCGCAGAGCCAAAGGGAGAAAGACTCTCTGCGTATGACCTATGATCCGTTGGATCAGATTACATCGGGAATACTTGGAATTTAGCCATGCAGCACGGGCATGCCGGACGGAGAATTTCTATGTACCGGTTCTGGAAAGTGACACAGCGCTGGCAATCGGGATTACAGTCAGTGGCAAAGTATCGAACGCAGTGTACCGAAACCAGCTCAAACGCAGGATCAGAGCCTGGTTTGGGGAGCGTCGTGAGCTCTTGCCCCAAGGCTACAAAATGAACCTGATCGCCCGCAAAGGCTCGACCGAACTCACCTGGCAAGCGCTGGGCAAACAGTTGCAGAGTATCCTGGATCAGCTGGCATGACCATGAACCTGACCAGCTTACCTAACCACTTTTTTATCCTGTTGATCAGATTGTACAAAGCTGTCATATCCCCCTGGCTACCGCGAAGCTGTAGATTCACACCCTCCTGCTCCAGCTATGCCATGCAGGCTTTTCAGCACTATAAGGTGCCCAAGGCTTTGTATCTTTCTATCAGACGCATCCTGCGCTGTAACCCCTTTCATCCGGGTGGTTACGATCCCTTACCCTAAGGAGTAATTTTGGATAAACGCACTATCACCGCTCTTGCCCTAATGCTGGTTCTGTATTTGGTCTTTGATCAGTTTTTCTGGAAGCCCCAGCGCGACCGAGCAGCCCAAGCTGCCCGTCAGGCTCAAACAGAATCAACCGTGGCCAGTCCTACACCGGACACTCTGGCAGATGATGCCAGCCTCGCCGCACCTGTGGTTTTGGATAGTCTGGTCAGCAGCAGTGCTGAAGCTACAGAAATCGTCCTGGAAAATGCCAAACTCAGAGTTGGATTCAGCACTCTGGGCGGTACCATCAGTTTTATCCAGCTAAAAGAATTTACCAATACCGATACTGCGCCATTGAATCTGCTGCCCGCAGGGGCAAGTCTTACTGGGACAGAATTGTATCATCCCGCCGGAACTACTGATCTGAAAGCGATGATCTTCGAAGCCAAGCAGGAAGAAGGGACAAATGCAGTAGTTTTCTACCTTGGTGATGCCGCTAAACCCCAAATCTCCAAACGCTTTGAACTGGATGACCTCTATGGCATTCAGATGGATGTAAAAGTGGACAATATGGCGGCTGTGAATGGCTTGATGCTGGATTTTTCAGCTGGAATCGCGGATAGTGAGAAAAACATCCGTGCCAAAGCTCAGGATTACCGGCTCATGCTCTTTGCCGACAACAGCATCAACAAGGTCACCCTCGGCAAACTGAAGAAGAATCCTCCTCAGGGATCGATCGGAAGCTTCACCTGGGCTGCCATCCAAACCAAGTATTTCACCATTGCCCTGCGCGAGGTAGAACCTCCGCTAACCCGGAATTTTTCCGGGATGATCAATCCTGAGACCGGAAATCCTGCCTTCACGCTGGATAGCCGGCAAAAGGACGCCAAAAGCACATGGCAACAGAGTTTTACCATCTATGCCGGTCCCTCGGATGCAGAACTCCTGAAGGGTTATGGACGGCAGATGGAACGCATTGCCGAACGCGGTGCTGGCTGGCTGCGCTGGCTGGCAAGATTCTTTACCTGGTTCCTGAACTGGCTGCACGGTTATGTAAGGAACTATGGTGTCGTTATCATAATCTTCGCTTTGCTGCTGAAGATTATTCTGCATCCGCTCACACATAAGAGCATGGATGCCTCTCTGAAAATGCAGAAGATTCAGCCCCAGATGCAAGCCTTGCAACAAAAGTACAAAAACGATCCCAAGACTCTGCAGATTGAAATGAGCAAGCTCTATAAGGAAGCCGGAGCCAATCCCCTTTCGGGATGCCTGCCCCTCTTGCTGCAGATGCCGATCTTTTTCTCTTTGTACAATGTCCTGCGCTATTCCCTGGATATGCGCAATGCAGGCTTTATGTTGTGGCTGAAAGACTTGTCCGAACCAGATCCCTATCTCATCCTGCCGATCCTGATGGGTGTATTTATGATCGTGCAATCTTTGATGATGCAGCCCAAGCGTGGCAATATCGAAGAGATGGATGAAAAACAGCGCGCTGCCGCATCCAGCCAAAAGATGATGACCTGGATGATGCCGATTATGATGTTCTTCATCTTCCGCAGCATGCCCGCCGGACTGGTATTGTACTGGACAGTCTTCAATATCTTCTCGATAATCCAGCAGTATATACTGCAAAAACGCCATCAAAACAAGGAATAAGCATGACCACTATCGATAAAAGCGGAAATGATGTAGAAGAGATTATCCGCCAGTTTCGCCGTGAGCACAATATCCGTGATCACGAACTCAGTTATGAAATTTTGAAGAAACCCTCCAAAGGGATATTTGGCCTCTTTGCCAGCAAAATTGCCCTAGTACGTTTTAACCTGCCTGAGACTTCGGATCGGGCCAGACTATACACAGAAACCCTGCTCAAAAAAATGGGCGTTAGCTTTGACTCTATCAAAGCTAAAATGGAAAGTAAAACCCTGTATCTCACGATTGATGGAGTGAAGGATCCTGGCTTTGTAATCGGTAAAAACGGCTTGATGCTGGAAACCATTCAGTACATGGTCAATCGCGTCTTTGAAGAGGAACGCAAGCTGGAACGTATCTACCTGGATGCTGATGGCTATCGGGAAAGACGCGAAGCACAGTTTCTGCGTCAGTTTTTGCCACTCATCTCCAAAATCAAGAGCCATGGCAAACCTCTTACCCTTGATCCTATGAGCGCAGGTGAACGCAGAATCATACACCGCCATATCGAACGTGACAAAGGGCTGCGTACCCTCACTATCGGTGAAGGTGAAAACAAGCGCATCGTGATCTTCTCTGCCAAACAAAAGGAAAGCGAAGTACTCTCCCAACAGCAGAACACTAGTGCAGAACCACTCGAAAAGCCCGGTAAAGCACCAAATAGAAGACCGCCCAGAAATCCTCAGGAAAAGAAAGAACGTCCCATCAAGACCGCTGTTCCTCCCAAGCAAACTGAGACCCAGGATGAAACAGCCAAGCCCAAGCCAAAGCCAAGGCAATACCGTAAACCCAGACCCAAACGACCCCAAACCCAGGAACAAAGCAAAGAATAATGAAGCTATTCAAAGTATTCGCCGGATACTATTGGTCTGATGGCGGTGCTTTCATGGGAGTCTTACCCTACTCCATCTGGAGTCAGAAGGTTTCCACGGACGAGCGCCGCCGCCAACTCCTGAACCTGAATCTGCTGCTGATCGTGAGCGAAGACCGGAGGATTCTGGTCGATACTGGATTGGGCAACCGGCTCAGTGACAAACAAAAAGAGATCTATCAGCCCGGGGATTTTGTCCTGCCCACCTCGCTTTCTGAACTGGGCTACCGGGATGCCGATATCACCGATGTGATCATGACGCATCTGCATTTCGACCATGCCGGTGGGATTGTCACGGGATTTGGGGATTTTGATCAGCTTACTTTCCCGCATGCCCGCTATTGGATCCAGGCTTCGGAATGGGAAATTGCTAAGAATCCTGATGGACTCAATAAAGCAGCCTATGCCTTCGAGCATCAACTGGCGCTGCTGGAAGCATCTGGGCAGTACAGCCTGATCGAGGAAGAGATGGAGATTGCCCCGGGAGTTACTTGCATCAGAACTGGTGGTCATACCACCGGTAGCCAGATCGTACAGATCGATAGCCCTGATGGTTTCTACATCTATCCCGGAGATATTATCCCCACGATGTTTCACACCTCACCCGCCATTACTTCAGCCTACGACGTGTGCCGCAAGGACACCTTCAAAGCCAAGCAATTGATCTATAGCCGCTTGAAAGAACACAAGGGCTTTTTGCTGCTGGATCATGACACCCGTAAGTGGGAAGTCCCCATCAGCGAACTAAGGGTATAGCAGGGATTATTTTGTAAGCGCTTTCAGATTCCTGTACAGGGTCTGAAGTTCGTCCTCACCAAGCACTTCATCAAAGTGGCTGTCTTCTTCCTCTGCATCCAGAGTCAAGGCTTTCTCCAGGGCAGTTCGGGCTTCCTGATAACGCTTTAGTTCATATAGAGTCTTAGCGTACCACACATAGGCGTCATAGTGGTCTTCCTTGGTTTCGATGGCTTTCTCCAGTGAGGTAGCTGCAGCCTGGAAATCTTTGGCTTTGTACAGTGCTTCACCTTTGTGACGCCAGGGGCAGGACCATTTGGGATTCTTCACATTGATTCTGTCATACACGCTTACCGCATCCGGGTATTTGTCCATACTAAGCAAGAGATTGCCCAGAAAGAATAACTCTCCCAGATTCAGTGAATCCAATTTGCTCATGCTGTCATCCAACAAGCGTTTGGCTTCCTGATTGGCGATATAGGCAAGGTAAAGCTGGGACTCATTATTGCCAGGATCCTTCTGATAGTCTGCTGAGATCTGCTGGATAGCGGTTGAAAAGCTATCGATACTGGGATTCTTCAAATATCTATTGGCTGCTTCACCACTGGCAAACAGCATGCCAATCAGTCCCAAGCCGATAATCAATACATAAATGCGTTTCATCTGCATAGTATTACTCGTATCTGCACAGATAGGCAGTCTGCTCTGCTACTTTGAGCTGAAACTTCTGATCAGCGGCCACGATAAAGGTCTCACCTGCGCCATAAGTCTTCCAGTCTGAGGCTCCAGGAAGCATTACTGTAAGAGCCCCGGAGATCACGGTCATATATTCTACCGTGCTGGTACCAAACTCATAATCACCAATATCCATCACGCCCACGGTGGATTTGCCCAATTGGTTCTCCAAAGCGATGGATTTCACTTTGCCAGCGAAGTATTCATTGACTGTCAACATGTGTAACTCCTGTGTATTTTTACTATGGTGCCATGTGGCGATACCAGCTAAAGGGGTCAAGCAGAAAGTCACAGGTGGGGACTTAATGCTTGACAAATATTCACTGCCTTCCAAGTATTGTTATAAGATGAATCGCTGATCCCATTAGGAGGAATCATGAGAAAAGTCCTGTCTTTTGTATTGATTGCCATTATTGCCTGCAGCACTGCTTTGCTGGCCGAAGAAGCTGCAAAGGTTCAACAAACTCCCTACCAGAGCCGGGAAGATGTCTATATCCTGATCAAGGATGAACTACAGCTCACCGTCGCCATCTACAAATCCCAGGTAGAGATTCTCTCCATGATGGTTACTCTGCAACAGCTTGGCATGGATACCCAGAATGCTGATCTGAGCAGCCAGATTGAAAACCTGAAACGCCTGCGCCAGTATGAAGGCAAGGTGAATGCAGATCAGGTAGCCATCCTGCAAGAGCAGCTTAATATCAGCCGCAATGATCTCTCCATAGCCAGCATGAACCTGGATCAACTGAATGCCCGGGTAAAACAATCAGAAATGAAAATCCAGGATTATTACAACAACGTCATCAAGCTTGCGCGGCAGTTCGTAGTAGAAGTGGAGAACAACAGAAAGACTGATCTCCCCAAACTGATCCTGCCTACGATGAAAGAGAGCTTTACCCGCCTCGCCAAAGCAAACGTGCAGGATGGCATGGATGCCGAAGCCTTTGATCTTTTCACCCAAGCCGTGGACGAATACATCCGCTACGTAATCTCCTATGGTGGACCCACCGAAGCGCTCACCCAACAACTTCAGAATATGATCCAGAGCTACAATTCCGCCGAGTTTACCCAATCCCAATATGCTGAGCTGAGGATCTACATGCAAAACCTGCAAAAGATGCTGGATGCTGAAAAAGCTGAAAAACAGGATCTGCAAAGGAAACTGGATGAATTGATCATCATGCCTGTGGGCAAGACCTACGATGACAAGATCTACTTTGCCTCCGGCAGTGCCGAGCTGGATAACAACGCCATCAAGATTCTCAAGCAATTTGCTGCCAGCACCCCGGATACCGACGACTTTGAGATCATGATCACAGGATATACAGATAGCACTCCGATCGGCTCCAAGCTCAAATCCAAGTATGCTACAAATTGGGAACTTTCTCTGGCCAGATCAGCCAAAGTGGTGCACTACATGCTGGAGACTCTGAAATTCCCTCCGGAAAAGATCATCATCGCCGGAAAAGGTGAATATGCAGCCGATCCCAATGACAAGGACATGAGCCGCAGGGTAGAGTTTCGCTTCGTGCCCAAAACCAGACCCTGAGATTTAGCTCTTGACGCTACAAGCATGATTGCAGGATCGTGACTGCAAGAGGATTTGTCTGTCTCGTTATAAGTTGCATAACAAAAGAAGAAGAGGATATAAAATGAGAAAACTACTGCTATGTGCCCTACTGATGGGCTTTGTGGCGCTATCTGCCTATCACTCCGATCCTTTCCCCTTGGGAACCTATTCATACATCCAAAATGGAACCCCCTTTTTCCGGGAAAACCGCATGGAAATCATCCGGGCAATGAAAGACCTCGGGTACAATATCAATGTGATCGAGACCAACAACAGCGATAGAAACCTGGATGAATTGCTGGCAGCCCTGGATGCCAATGGGATAGATGCCATTCTCACCGACAAATCCTGGAGCAATGATCCCCTGGATAGCAAAGCCTACAGTGTAGTAGCTCTTGCCACCAGCAATTACTACCGCTTTGAAGCAGAATTCACCGATGCCCGGGAAGTAAAAGCAGGCGATGGCACCAACCACACCTACTGGTATGGCAATAGCGGCACTATCCCCCGCACAGGTAAAGCTGTGTCCTCTTCCAACGCCTCCTATCAAAACGTTTGGCTCTGCAAACCAGGTGTGGATAAAGCCGGATGGGCATATACAGACCTGGCCTACCGCTGGAATGACCGTCAAAACCGCAGAGTCAAGATCACTGATGAAATACGTTTTCACAAGACACATCAGGATGCCAAGCTCGATCGTGACTCCCTGTATGTGACCTACAGAGTGAAACTGGGAAACATGGGAGAGAAATTCAGTGACCAGATGCCCCTGCTCACATTCAATGTGATGGGGTATCTGGGCAATTCTGTCTCCTACACCGATTCAGTATTTGCCACGCACTACCGTGGTAAACAATCTGGAGAACGAACCGTGTTTTCATTAGCAGATTACAAAGCCCTGGGATCGCCCCGGGATTTCTTTGATATCACTATTGCTCTGGCCTACAATGACCTCAGAGCCAGTGGCCTGATGTCGGATGATCTGGACAACAATCCCAATACCGCTGGACACTGGTGGTGGTACGTAATGCGGCATTTCGCTCCCCGGCTGTACTGGCATGGAAATTGTGATCTGGAACTGGACTATATCGAGATCCAGGATCAGTTGTACCGCAATATGAAGCAGAATCCGGATTTGTTTCGTGAACGTATCAACGCTCGCATCAGAGAGCATAAAAACCTGCCCCACGGACATATCATCAAATACACTTATAGTATGGATGAGCCCTTCCAGGGACAGCTCGAATCTTTCAACCTCATGCAATCCCTGATCGATGCGGACAACCCACCATTGGTCTCCGCCAGCTACGATATCAAATACAGAGAATTCAAAATGACCGATAGCGAAGATTACTGGCAAAAACTCTCCTTGATCCGCAGAATCGCCAAACCCCGCTTTTTCATGCCAGACATCTATCCCATCAAGCCCGGTCTAAGCTACGATCCTGCCTCGGGTGAACGGTTTATCCAAACCATACTGGATCAGCGACTGCTGCAAACCTATCGGGACAGCAAGCTCTACGCTATGTCCGATCCCGAAATCGGCAGAAAGTTTTTCCCTGTAGCCCAAGCTTTTGGCTATTGGAACGGCAAGCAGTGGGAATCCTGGACTTTGCCTCCCACAGCTACCCAAAAAGCTCTGCAATACCTGCCATTGTGCTATGGACCGGATGGCTTGTTCAACTACCAGCTGCAGGGAGCCGTCGATGCCTCTGGTGTGGGTTACTACGCTCCCATCGTTGGCGTCTCCAATCAAAAAGTCCGCAACGAAGACTATACCAGAGCCATCCTGATGGAGACCAATCCCAAAGTGAAACGCTGGGGTGAAGAACTGCTCCAGTACAAATGGATGAATGCAAATACCATCATGACCGATAAACCTTATCCTGAGGTCGATCTGAGCGGCATGAACCTCACCGGACTGAAGGTACTATCCAGCGGAAAGGGAGATTATGAAGGCTATATTCAAGTGGGGTATTACAAAAACACTGAGGGTGATGTTGCCCTCTTTGCGGTTAATCGTCGTACAGATAGATACATTGCCGATGCAGCCTATCGCAGCCCTGATCATGTAGCTCCAGCGGATTATCCAAAAGCCTTCAGCCAATATGATCCTCAAACTCTGGTACTTGATTTCGGTAAGGATACCCTCTATCCAGCCATTTTGGATGAAGACGTCGTTATTCCTGCCCGGTCAAATTCTGTGCTCATCCCCTTAGCCGCTGGTGAAGGTAAGCTCCTGAAACTGGTGAGCACCCTGCCCTCGACTCTGAAGAGTAAGGCCAAAGTAGCCTTCAACAACAAGACCTATATCTCAGGAACCGTCACGATCGAGAAAAAAGCCAGCCTCATCTGTGATAAAGATGGAGAATTGATTCTCCTGCCAGGAAGTACTTTGATCATCAAGAAAGGCGGTACTTTCATCCTGAGAGGCAAATTGAGCAAGCAGGAAGGCTCGAGAATCGTGTCCGACGGCAAGCTGATCATGGAGTAAAAAAAAAGCTTGACACGGCTCATCTAGCTATCCTTCATTAAGTTATACACAGAGTTGCATTGCGCTGTCAATACGGAGTCATTACGGATCACGTCCGTATTGCCTGCGTATTGATTGCGCAGTGCTAAGTATAGCTTGGGAGGAAACAATGCTCAATATTTTGGAAATCCGCCACCTGGCAGAATTAGAACTTCATTGTTCGGTTGATCAGCTTACAGACTTTCTATATACTCATCTGGATAGATTTCGTGACGATAAAAATGCCATACAAAAGGCAATTGGTTATGTCTTCAGCAATGAACCCGGAAAAGGGGGCTTTATTCTGCTGGCTAAGGATTCGGGTGCATTGGCCGGAGCTTTGATCATGATCAATACGGGAATGCAGGATTTCATCCCGGAGAACACTCTTGTCTATATCGCCGTGGATTCTGCAAAAAGAGGTCAGGGAATCGGTAAGCAGCTCATCTATCATGCTCAAAAAGTGTGCAAGGGGAATATCGCTCTGCATGTAGAGTATGACAATCCCGCTAAAAGACTCTATGAAAGGCTGGGATTCTCCAGTAAATATGCTGAGATGCGCTGGAGTAGAGACTAGTTATGGCAAAGTTGATTGTACACATGCCCCGTTTGATCGAGAACATCGAAACTATCACCAACTTCATGCAAAAAAATGCGAAAGCATGGTCTTTGGTGGTGAAGGTGCTGGGTACCGATAAAACTGTCCTGGAGAAGTTGCTGCGTCACCCTGTGATCCAGGGCACTCATTCCATTGCCGTATCGCACTGGAAGTCCCTGAAAATGGTCAAAGATCTCAATTCCGATCTACGCACTATGTTCATCAAGCCACCCTCCCTGAAAAACATCCCCCAGATCGTAAAATATGCCGATATCTCGCTCAATACCAATCTATCTACCATTAGAGCGATAGATGCAGAAGCAGGGATGCAAGGGAAAAAGCATCAGATAATTGTAATGATCGAAATGGGTGAATTGCGTGAAGGAATCAAGCGTGAAGGGCTCATCCCCTTTTACAAGCAAATCTTCAAGCTGCCCAATATCGAAATCATAGGAATTGGCACCAATCTGGGCTGTATGTACGGGGTGCAGCCTACCTACGATAAACTGATCCAATTGGTACTCTATGAACAATTGATTGAAGCTAAGTTCAAGCAAAATCTTGAGCTCGTATCGGGAGCCAGTTCCATCACTCTGCCGATCCTGGAGAAAGGGAAGGTACCACAGGGCATCAATCATTTCAGAATAGGGGAGGCAGCCTTTTTGGGTGTATCGCCCCTGGATCAGAAGCCTCTGTTGGGACTCAATACTGATGCTTTCATCTTTGAAGCTACAATCCTGGAGGCCTACCGGAAGGAAAGCCATCCGGACGGAATTATCTCAGAAGCTGGAATTGGCCATACAAGCGAAGATGTTACCAGTGATGACAGCAGTTTTAAGGCTGTGGTGGATTTTGGGATTCTGGATGTAGATGCTGAGTATTTGGTTCCAGAAGATCCCCAGATCAAATTCTTTGGCAATAGCAGTGACCTTACGGTGTATGATCTGGGAGAAAACCCAAATCACTATAAAGTAGGCGATGTCTTACGCTTCCGGCTGCGTTATCTGGCTGTAGCGAAACTGATGTATTCCAGATTTGTAGAAAAACAGGTGATCGAGAACTAGCCTAAAGCCACATCCAGAGCCATCATAACGGCAAAGCCAATCAGGACTCCAGCGGTTGCCAGATGACCATATTCTCCCTTTTGGGATTCAGGGATCACTTCCTCTACCACCACGTAAATCATAGCTCCTGCGGCAAAGGCCAAAGCATAAGGCAAGACCGGACGTGCTGCCATGGCCATTAGAGCTCCAAGCACTCCGCCAATGGGTTCCACCATCCCGGAAAACTGCCCCCAGAAGAAGCTCTTCCAGCGGGAAATGCCTTCCCTGCGCAGCGGTATCGATACAGCCGCCCCTTCGGGCAGGTTTTGAATCCCGATCCCCAGAGCCAGTGCAATTGCCGAAGCCAGTGATGTACCTTCCACGCCATAGGCCAAAGCTCCAAATGCCACACCTACAGCCAGGCCTTCAGGAAAATTGTGCAGGGTAACAGCCAGAAACAGCAGTGTGGATTTACCCCAAGGGGTCTTGAGGCCCTCCCGATGGTTGTCTTCATTGATGTGCATGTGCGGGAGCAGCATATCGATCAAGCGCAGGAAGAAGCCTCCGGCCAGGAAGCCCAATACGGCTGGCAAGACGCTGCCAGAACTCATCTCAATAGCGGGTGCCAGCAAAGACCAAAAACTGGCAGCAATCATCACCCCCGCTGCAAATCCCAGCATGGTATCCAATACCCACTGCTTGATACTCTTGAAAAACAGCACAAAACTGGAGCCCAAAGCGGTCATGAACCAGGTAAACAAGGTGCCATAAAAAGCCATTAGAACTGGTGACATATTATCTTTACCTCATGTACTGGCGCTTAATGAAGCGCCTCAAGTACGGGCGCTCGTTGAAGCGCAGTTGTTTACATATATGGCCAGGAGAATCGGAGCCAATCAGATTACCCGGAGTCGGCGCTACGGCGAGCGCCGGTACAACAGGAGATTTCATCCGTAAAATTTGTTGATGGCGTCCAGGATGTCCTGGATGGCTTGGTTTGTATCATCCACCATGATTGAGCGCTTATCGCCATTGTCAAAAGTGATTACCAGATTGCCCAGGGCTTTACTTACTTCACGGATTTTGGGCACCACTATAAAGCAGCGTCCCAGGTGCTCATCAGTGTATTCAAATACGGATTTCATTGCTTTCTCCCTCTCAGTATCTCTTCAGATTGCAGCTTTGGCAGTAGTTTTCGCCAGGCCTGAGGTATTCGGCAATCTCGGGATTGAACTCGATCAGAGTATAATCCGGATCGTCGTAACCGCTGAAAAACTGGTCAAAGAAATAGCAGCGCTCCGAGGCCTCAGCCTTGAGCGCTGCATTGTTTACGATATAGGCTACGCCTGTAAAACGCACATAGCCTGTATTGCCATCCTCATGCAGGGGAATACACACTTCCACTGCTTTGTTGCTTGCCACCTGAGCTACTTTGGCATCTCCGCTGAAGGTGGCTACAAACATCCTGTCGTCATACAGAAACAGAACCACAGGCCGCACCTTCGGTTGCTTTTTGTCACAAGTGGCAAAATAGACATACTGGTTTTGCTTCACCCATGCCATAATCTCCTGTTGTAGTGCAGATTCGTTGGTTCTGGCCATGATCATCCCCTACTTGGGAAAAGCGATCCCAGTGATAAACGCCTGGTTTTCTGCCTTGGGATTGTCAGCATTGTCGCGAGGGAGTTTCTCAATCTGGTGTACTACATCCATGCCGGCAGTCACTTTGCCAAATACGGTGTGTTTACCATCGAGCCAGGGAGTACCGTCTTTTTTGGTAACGATGAAGAACTGGCTGCCATTGGTATTGGGACCGCTATTGGCCATGGCGATCGTGCCGTAGAGCACTTTGGCTTTCAGGATGCGGCGGTACACGGGATCGGTCAGATTGGTTTGCTGCTGGTAATACTCCACCGGATGCGCACGCAAAGGATCCAGACTCTGTTTGGACTGCACTTCCTTTACAATGCTGAGGATGCTTTCAGTGGGAGTCCTGCCGGATTGCATGTAAGGAACGATGATCTTTGTCCATACTGCTTCGGCGGCGATTTGATCCATGATATCGCCCTTGATTTGCTCACCATTGGCATAGCATTCATCTTCAAACTTGTATCCGGGACCACCCTGGCCATCATCACCACGATTGTCGTTTTTGGTGTTTGGACAACCACCCTGAATCATGAAATCTGGAATTACACGGTGAAAGTAGGTTCCAGTATAAAAATCTTTCGCAGCCAGATCAATGAAGTTCTGGACAGTCCTGGGGGCTATTTCTGGCCACAATTCCAGCTCGATATCACCATAAGTGGTTGTGATCACTGTTCTCACTATTTTGGGGTTCTCTGTCACGATTTCCTCCTCCTTAGGGGCTTGTTCATCTGTCTTGGTCTGGCAGTTTAGCATGGTAAGACTCAAGATCAGGATGGCAGGCACCATAAGCAGGGGCATGAGGTTTTTCTTGGTTTTCATGCTATCTCCTTTTATATTACAATACTATGCAAATCTTTATTCACTGCCAGGTTTCTGGCCTGAGCCAGGGGAATCTGTTACTTTGAAGCTGCGCAGGTACACTTCCCCACCTAATATCTCTATATAGCTGTAGTGTCCCAACCAATCACCGCAGTTTGCATAAACTCCAGAATCTATATGTGAGACTTGGGGTTCGTGGCTGTGTCCCATCACTACGATCTCACTGCTGCCTTGTTTGATCTGACGGGTGGCAAAGCTCTTCAATCCCTCATTTTTCCTGGATCTTACCTCAGGATGCAGCTTACGTTCTCTGCTACTGCGGGACATCAGGCTCCCCAGACTGAGCGCCAGATCAGGATGGATGAGGCTGAACAGCTTACGGGTGATGGGCAGACGCAGAGTCCAGCGCAGGATCCTGTAGCGGGTATCATTTACAGTATGTGTATCCCCGTGGCAAAAGAGCATTTTCCGGCCATCGGCTGTGATCCTGAAGCTTTCGGGATATAGCTCTATGCCAATCGTATCGGGCAAAAAATCCCCAAACCAGAAGTCATGATTGCCACTGATCAGCACAATGCGGCAGCCTTGCCGGTGGATATCATGTAGTCTCACCAGCAAAGGAAAATACTGCTTTACCACCGTGTAGCGTCCGTCAAACCAGAGGTCAAAGATATCTCCAGCCAGCACCAGAAGGTCATATCTACCCTTAATGCTATCCAAAAAGCTGAGGATGATCTGCTGGTTTTCCTGATCAGCCTTACTAGTGATGTGATACTTGTAATGAAGGTCAGAGATGGCACAGATACGCATTTACTTTACCATGATGTAGTGTACGATATTGAGCCCAAAGCGCAGGGCTGTCTCACGAAGTTCTGGAGGATCCTGATGTGTATCAGGATCAGCCCAGCCATCGCTGATGTTGCTCTCGTAGGTGTAAAGCATCATCAGCCGGCCATTGTCGTCAAAGAGCCCAAAAGCCTGCGGGGGTTTTTCATCATGCAGATGGATCTTGGGTAATCCAGCGCTGAAATCGTAATAGGAAGAAAAGAGCGGGAAACTGCCATCCAAAGGTACCAGTTCACGCTCTGGAAAGATTCTCTTGATCTCCCTCCGGAAGCTGGGATCCATGCCATAATCGTCATCCGCATACAAAAAGCCACCCTTCAGCATCCACTGCCGGAGGTTCTGCACTTCTATTTCTGTGAAGCGGATATTGCCATGCCCGGTTAGATATACAAAGGGAAAGTCATAGAGCCTGGCATCTGAGGCCCGGACAATGGTCTGATCCACGGGAAAGCTGGCCGCAAGGGTGCGATTGATGAATCTGGCCAGATTGGGCAATACTTCAGGATCATTGTACCAATCCCCTCCCCCATCATACTGCAAGCGGGCAAACCCTGTCTTCATAGGGCTATCCAGTGCTGAAAGAGAAGTGGAGAGAAGAGATAAAAGTATGATTACAGCTAGAATCCACCCCCACCTGAAGCTCCTGCCCATGCCGGATCGGGCTGGCAGGGAAAAGATGTTTTCGTAAATGCAGGCCGGCATATTTAGGTCCTGGTCTAATTCACGATCTTCAGTTGAATGCAGAGAATTGCATTCTCCATCACCGCATAGAAGCAATTCGCATAGCTATCATAAGAGGACAGATTCGTGATTTGCTCTTTGAAAGTTATGCTGGAAAGGCTTTCTCCCCGGGGAGCATCCAGGATGCTGATACTGCGTTCGGAAGGGATCACAGTAATGGCTCTGTCCAGGCGGGGATCCTCTTCAGGATTGATGACGCTGGGAGTAAAAGAACTATTTATCTGATGCGAGCAATCCATCTCCTGCTGCCAGATTTGGGTGCCATCTTCCTTGAAGCCAAAAGCCTCGTCATCTTTAAGGCAGACCAGCAGAGTAGTCTCATTGTAGATCAGAGAGGTTATCGGCTGGGCAAAGGACTTCTTCCAGCGCAGATTCTGATTCTTCTTATCGAAAGCCAGGAGGTTGTTCTCAGCCGTGAGAAAGATGGTATCGAGGCTGTACACCGGTGGGCTCGTCACTGTATAGGGCAAATCTGCACTCCAGACGATTTCCAGCTCTATGTTCCGGGCGGGCAGATTCACGATCCGCTCCATATACTTGAGCAAGTTCTGCGTATCGATGGAAAGGGTATTGGGGATTTGCTCCAGCCTCAGAGTCCGATTGTGCTTCACGCTCATTCGGGTGCGCAGTAGCAGTTGATCCAGAAAGCGATTGCCAAACAGCATGTAAACTATCGCCAAAACCGTAACGGACAGAATCACGAGTGAACTGATCTGCACCCTGGACAGTTTTCTGCGTACAGGCTGGATCAATCTTGCCTTGCCTTCCAGGATCAACCAGAGTGGGTTGGCAACCTGGACAAAGGATTCCACATAGTGGTCGATCGTAGCCAGATCACTCACACCTTCAAAGACCTTCGCGGCCAGATTCCCAGAGATTGCAATAAAACGTTGGTGTTCACCGATAAAGATGCGCTGGGGACGCACGCTGATATCACGATCCTGAAAGCCCAGCAGATTCAGCTTTTCCAGGCTTTGCATCTGCTGTTCACGGTAGCTGTTGCCGATTTGCTTCAGTTTTTTGTGATCGGTAATAGCACAAAACACCCTGCCAAACTGGACAAAGAAGAGCTCATGATCATACATCACTCCAAAGAATAGTGATATCCCCTTCTCCTGCAAAGATGTCTTCATCAGCATGCCATACAGCTTCCAATGCAGGTCATTGAAGAAGCTCTTCAGCCACTTCTCCACTTCCGCTTTACTGATGCTAGCCGCTTCGGAATTGCGAATTGCCAGCCTGATCTCAGCCCCCAATTCATCCAATACCGGCTCATGTTGAGGATGCCAGATCGCCAGAATCCAGCCGAAGCGTCCATCCTGACTGATGGCATGTTCCACGATCGGAAAAGGTGAAGAATCCATCTTGCTAAGAAGTGCGATCATATCAGCTCCACCATTTGATAAAGCTACGGTAGGATACTCGCAGGAGGGTGGGAATATGCATCAGCATGTTGGTGTAAGATGCATTGGCGAGAGGACACCAGCATTCACCTTTGTGAATGCTGCGGCGCTCCAGGGCTCCGGCTGTGGAAAACCAGGTTTTGCGGAAACTGTAGTGGTTTTTGCGCAGATTGCCCAGGGGCTTCGCCTTTACACAGCAGCTCCAGAGGTCGCCATCCGGAGAGATCTGACAGGAAGCTACCCCTGAATAGCAGGGAATCACCTGTTTCTCATCCCGCATAATGGCTTTTACCAGATTGTAATACTCGATCCTGAAAGCCATTGTGATCTTGTTCATGCCCTTGTACTTACCGTTTTTGATACGGTGAATCAGGTAATCTATAGCACTCTTATAGGACACTTTGGTAGGGGTGATATCCAGTCCGATGGTATCCAATTCCACCCGTTCCTCAGCGATTTCAGTGATGTAGCTATCCGGTTCCAGACGCATCAGTTCATTCGCCACGGAGTAAAAATTGTCCACATTGAAGCGGGAGATCACGGTATGGATGCCCACACTGAGATTCTTCAGCTTCAAGGCTTTGAGCTTGTGGAAGGTGGAAACTGCTTTCTTGTAGTTACCTGGCACATTGCGAATCTCATCATGCTGGGTGTCGATGCCATCGATGGAGACATTGATGATGATCTGAGCCTTGGGACAGGCCTCGGCGATGGCTGCCGTTTTTTCCACGATCGTACTGACCAGCAAACCATTGGTGGGGATATTGATAATGCGGGGGCGGGATACCTGATAGATGCCTTTTACCACTTCCACGATGTCATTGCGGAGGAACGGCTCTCCACCGCTGAAAGTGATCCAGTATGGACTCCTGCCCACACTGCGGAAGATGCGTTTGTATTCATCCACTGTGAGATTGTGCGCCTTTTTCTTCCAGATCCGGCAGGTATTGCATCTGGAATTGCAGGTATAGAGCAAGCTCACGGTATAGTTCATAGGCAGTAATCTGGGAAAGCCCAGATACTTCATCATCCAGTAGAGGGGTATGCGAAACAGCAGACTCAGCATATTTATTTACCTGCGAGGTTTTTGGTGCTACGAGCAATCTCCCAGGCAAAGGGATTCTTGCCCAGGAAGTAGTAATCCACTGCACCCAGGATGCGGCAGTACATTTCCAGGAGCACTACTGCGGATATTTTTAAGAGGTCAAAGGGATTGTCCTGGATTTCCTCGCGTAAAATCTTTGTAAGAGTGGTGTTATCTTGAGAAACCACCGTATAATTCTGCTGCCGTTTCAGCCACAAATGTCCATTTTGAATCCGGCGGCGTTGCTTGATGAAATCTGCCAGATTCTCTGGCCCTTTATTGCGGATCAGAGCTTCAGGAATATAGCGAAGCTGATATCCTGCTGCCTTGATCAGTGCTTCAATGCTAGCTTCATCCACGGCAGAATCCTGGGGAATCTGGTTCATGATCTTGCGGAAGGCGATCATTTCACCCAGCTTGGGAGCTTTCAGCGCCATGCGGTGGTGCAATCTCCACAAAAGGTGCACGGCATAGCCCATAAAGGTATTCTGATCATTCACTGGCATCGGACGGCCACCGGTAGCCCCCACCTTGGGATCGGCAAAAGCCGAAACCAGCATTTCAATGGTATGCGGTTCCGGGATCACATCTCCTGATATCACTACCATGATCTCTGCCTGGGCTTTGCTTAGAAAGAGGTTGATAGCGCTGGATTTACCTTCCCGGCGAGCTTGAGTTTCCAGCTTCACCAGAGGATTCAGGACGGCATAATCCTGCACCAGATCATCCGTGCCATCGGTGCTGGCACTGGATACTACGATAACTTCCTGAATCTGGACTTTATCGAGAATCTGGGTGCTTATTGCCTCCAGCAGAGCGGTGATATTGGCTGCTTCATTGTGGGCAAAGATGCCTATACTGCACTGAATACTCATCAGATCAGGTAGGTAGCTGTCTTCCCGGCATACTGGCAGGAATGCCTTTATTGATGGCATCCAGGATTCCATTGATGAATCCGCCGGTATGTTCACTGCAGAATTTCTTGGCTATTTCGATGGCTTCATTGATGATCACAGCCGAAGGGGTATCGGTAAACATCAGCTCATACACTGCCACGATCAGGATGCTTTTATCCAGATGCGCAATGCTTTCCAGCGACCAATGCTCCGTGTATTTATCGATCTCCGCCTCGATGTCCTCGATATTGATGATAGTGTTTTTCACCAGTTCATCGGCAAAAGCATAGACCGTCGTGGTGGGATTGATGTTTTCCGAAGATGTTAATTGCCGGAGGATCTCCGGATATTCATTCAAGAGGCCGTATTCCCGGAATTCAGCTTTAACTTCAGCAAAATCCAACGCATAGATGCATTGAACTGCTATTTCTCTGGCTTTACGCCTTTGTCCCATTTTTCATCTCCGCCAACAAATTGACCATTTCCAAAGCGCTGCTGGCTGCGCTGAAGCCTTTATTGCCAGCTTTGGTGCCGGCTCTTTCGATCGCCTGATCCACGCTATCGGTGGTCAAAACGCCAAATATTACAGGTTTGCCGGTAGCTAAAGCCACATGTGCGATGCCTTTGCTCACTTCGGCTGCCACATAATCAAAATGCGGTGTTCCACCCCGAATCACGGCACCCAGACAGATCACTGCATCCACATCTGCCTTTTGGGCAGCGGCTTGCGCCACGAGCGGGATCTCAAACGCACCGGGCACCCAGATGATCTCAATATCGTCTTCCTGCACTTCATGACGGGTGAGACAATCCAGTGCTCCTGCCAGGAGTTTTCCGCTGATCGTCTCGTTGAACCGGCTTACCACGATGCTGAACCTATTGCCCCGGGCTACCAGATTTCCTTGTATTGTACGCATTTATAGCTCCTTTGAACCATATTTACCGACTTTGTGCCAGGATATCAGAAGGCATAAATCATTCAAGGAAAATCTTTAGCAGCCTGTAGTATAGTCGAGAGGTCGAGGGATCGAGAGGTCGAGAAGTAGAGATTATGAGGGACGCAGATGACGTGATGATAAGGATTTATGGGGTTATGAGAACAGCCCCATCTCCTCACAATCGCCGTCTTAACTGCGCAGGCTGGCATCGCCAGAACTCCTTCTCTATTCAGAAGATTCCAGACAGCCCAGCCGCTTCTACGATTCTACTGACCTTGATATGACGGCTGGGAGGAAGTATGGAGAAGGCACAGTCTTATGGCTTATTCACCGCAACACATTCTACACAATCCTCTCAATCGGACATTACCGGAGGATCAGCTCCTGGACAAAGATCACTCCAAAGACTCACTTTTGGTTCGTCTTCCCTTCGAGATCACCTCGAGTCCTCGTGATGATCTCGAGATCATCCTAACTTAAACCTCCGATAATCAGGCGATTGGGATACCCGGGAAAAACTAAACTAATAGGGACATAAATCAGTAAAGGATCAAGATGCATAACCATCTAAGTAGAGCCACTGAGTACGTTAATATCCACGGTTATTCTTTCCTCCCTGCGCATTTCTCCCTTGACACAGCAAACCCACCGGAGACTGTGGCTTAAACAAATACAAATTCTGGAAACAGAGGATTAAGGACGATAGAATGAAAGAAAAGCATGGTTTTTACACCCGGATGGTGCATGGCGCTCACATGGAAGACAAGTATCTGGCGGTGACCCCACCGATATACCAGACCTCCACCTTTGCCTTCAAAGATGCTCAGCATGGAGCAGATTGTTTCGCTGGTGAAGCGGATGGCTATATCTATACCCGCTTGGGAAATCCCACGATTCGCGGGCTGGAAAATGCCGTGGCGTCATTGGAAGGTGGCTTCGGCGGGATTGCCGTTGCCAGTGGCATGGCGGCGGTCACTACTGTGTACATGGCCTATCTGGGCGCAGGCAGCCACATCGTCTCTTCTGCAGCGGTGTATGGCCCATCCCGGGGTGTATTGGAAAAGCAATTTTCCCGCTTTGGCGTGGAAGCCAGCTTTGTGGATAGCTCCGACATCAGGCTTGTGGAAGCAGCCATACGACCCAATACCAAAGTTTTATATATCGAGACTCCTGCCAATCCCACCATCGCCATCACTGATATCGCTGCCTGCGCAGAGTTGGCAAAGAAGCATGGCTTGAAACTGGTGGTGGACAATACCTTCTGTTCTCCTTATCTGCAGCAACCCCTGGCTTTGGGTGCCGATATCGTGCTGCATTCTATCACCAAATTCATCAATGGCCATGCCGATGTAGTAGGTGGTGTAATCGTCACCAAAACCGAAGCAGATCACAAACTCCTTTACCCCATCATGACGCAGATGGGGCCAAACATGGATCCTCACCAGGCCTATCTGGTGATCCGGGGGTTGAAGACTCTGGCCATTAGAATCGAACGGGGACAGCAAAACGCCATGCAGATCGCAGATTATCTGGAGCAGCATCCCAAGATCAGTTGGGTGCGTTATCCCGGCTTGAAATCCCATCCCCAGTATGAACTTGCCCAAAAGCAACAAATGGGTCCTGGCGCCATGCTTTCCTTTGGTCTCAAAGGTGGACTGGCCGCAGGAAAAACTCTGATGAACAACGTCCAGCTCGCAGCTCTGGCAGTATCTTTAGGCGGGATCGAGACTTTGATCCAGCATCCGGCTTCAATGACACACGCCAAAATGAGCCAGGATGATAAGCTCAAAGCTGGGATCTCGGACGATCTGGTACGCCTTTCCGTAGGCATCGAGGATGCTGAGGATTTGATCCAGGATCTGGAGCAAGCTCTGCTGAAAGTATAGGGCACAGAGTTTTTCCAAGCGTAGCATCTGCCGGGACAGATAAATAATCGCTTTACAGAAAGCGGCTTAGGGATTTTCTGGCATCAAAATCCCCCCGAAAAGGAATACACTTGTGACAAAATTCACTGATATCACCCTCCCGGAACCAATCCTCCGAGCCGCCAAAGACCTGAATTATGAGATACCTACTCCGATCCAGGCTGAGGTGATTCCCTGGCTATTGGACAACGACCGGGATCTTATTGCCCTGGCCCAAACCGGAACCGGCAAGACCGCCGCTTTTGGCTTTCCGGTGCTCAGCCAGACTGATGTAACGCTCAATCAGGTGCAGAGCATCATCCTCTGCCCCACTCGCGAGCTCTGCATCCAGATTTCCAAAGACTTGCAAAGCTATGCCAAATATATGCCTCTGATCAAGATCACTGCCATCTATGGCGGAGCCCCAATCTTCAGACAAAAGGAAGCCCTCAAGGCTGGAGTCCAGATCGTAGTTGGCACTCCGGGACGCGTGGCTGATATGATCCGTCAGGACGCCTTGCATTTGAATAAAGTGGCCAGACTGGTGCTGGATGAAGCGGATGAAATGCTGAATATGGGCTTCAAAGATGAACTCTTTGAGATCATGAGCCACATCCCCGAAGCGCGCCAGACCCTGCTGTTTTCCGCCACTATGCCCAAAGAAGTGGTAAATCTTGCCAATACCTTCATGCACGAGCCTCATCGCATCAGCGCTGGAAACGAAAATGAAGGTGTGGCGAATATCCTGCATTTCTTCTACAAGGTTCAAGCCCGGGATAAGTATCTGGCACTCAAACGCATTGCTGATATGAATCCCCGCATCTACGGCATCGTGTTTTGCCGCACCCGTACCGAAACTCAGGAAATAGCGGACAAGCTGCAACACGATGGCTACAATGCCGATGCCTTACATGGCGACCTCTCTCAAGGCCAAAGAGAACTGGTGATGACCCGCTTCCGCAATAAATACGTGCGCTTGCTAATTGCCACCGATGTGGCCGCCCGCGGGCTGGATGTGGACGACCTCACTCACATCATCAATTACCAGATTCCTGCCGATCCGGATGTCTACATCCATCGCTCTGGCAGAACTGGCAGAGCTGGCAAAAACGGCATCTCCCTCTCCATCGTCCATACCAAGGAACTTGGTGCTCTCAAGGCCGTGGAAAAGCGTCTGGGACATCCCATCGTGCTGACCAAGGTACCCGGAGGCCGTGAGATTTGCGAAAAGCAGCTCTTTCATTTCATCGACAACGTGGAGCGGACTGAAGTGGATCACGACCAGATCGATTCCTTCCTGCCTAATGTGTACAAGAAACTGAGCTGGATGACGCGTGAAGAGCTGATCCAACGCTTTGTGAGCATCGAATTCAACCGCTTTTTACAATACTATAAAGACATGAAAGACCTGGAGCAAAGCCCCGAGCCTGCTCCCAAAAAGGACAAGCGCAGCTTTAGCTTCTCCACGTTCCGCCTCAGCATTGGGCACGTGAATGGGCTTACCAAGCGCGAACTAATGCGCTTTATCAACCAGCTTAAAGTCTCCCGAAGCATCGAGATCGGCCAGATTGACATCATGAACGAATACTCCCTGATCGATCTGGATTCCGAATATGAAGATCAATTGCTCAAAGCTTTCAGCCGCAACAAATACAAAGGGATCCCCGTCGCCGCAGAACTCTCCAAACCCCTGAAAAAGGGTAAGGCAGGATTTGCCCGCAACCCCAACCCGGGAAAACCCGATGGTGCGGATCGCTATTCTGACAGGAAAGGCAAAAAGAGCTTCGACAGACCCGTGAGTCCCAAAGAGAAACGTGGCTTCAAAGGCAAACCTCGCCGTGAAAGCTGAGCTTTTCGATTGACACCAGTCCCAGCGAAGAAAGTCTGGTCTTATGATTCACATAGAAATTTCCGAGTTTAAAGACCTGCCTTTCGATACCCTGCCCAAGGGCTGGGGCTTCTATGCCCTCTTTAGCCAGGAAGGATATCTGTACGCAGGTTACACACCCAAATTGGCAGCTACTCTGCGGCAAATGCAGCAGCGTGACAACTGTCGTGATCTGGTAGCACGCGCCACTGGCCTGGAGTATGAGCAAACTTCAGATGGCTTTGCGGCTCTGGTGAAATACAAGAGCTTTGTGGCTGCCCATGCCCCTGTGTATCAATATCAGATCAATACCTGGGCTGAATATGTATATCTGGCAGTGGATGCCCACCGCTTCCCCTTCGTAAGCATTCAGGAACAGACCAATGATGACTGGCAGTATTTGGGGCCATTCACAAGCAGGTTTTTCCTGGTGGATGTGATCGATACTTTCTCCCGCATTCTGAAGCTGCCTTTTTGCGAGACTGGCAGCTTCCCCTGCGAGAAGTTTGACCGCCAGCTTTGCCGGGGATGGTGCCTGGCCCTGGCTCCTGCCGAAGAATCCTCCCAGGTTCAGGATCTCAAGAAACTGGAAGTGCTGCTGAAGGAGACCTTTATGCATCCCCAAAACGGCATCCTGGAAATGATCCAGCACGAGCGGAACAAGTATTTTGACGATCTGGAATTTGCCCGGGCTGACCTATTGGATGACGAAATCAGGCTGCTCTCCGAGTACCGCGACTGGTTGAATTTTCTCTACATGGCCAAAGCTCTGAATTTTGACAGCGAGGAGTTTACCATCACCTCTGGACAACTGGCCAGGGTGCGCATACAGGACAAAGACTTACACTTTCCAGTTGACAATCCTGAGTATCGGGAAAATGAGTACCTTGCCCTTCCACTGAATATGGTGGATGAAGCGCGCATAATATATGACCACTTCAGGGAGAGATAAAATGCACACAGAGCTTAAGAACTTAAAGATAGTAAAAGGAAGCCATCACGGCAAAGTACGTGATATCTATGACTTGGGAGACACCCTCCTGCTGGTAACCAGCGACAGGATTTCTGCCTTTGACGTCGTGTTTGATGACCTGATCCCGGATAAGGGCAAGATCCTGAATGGGATTTCCGTGCATTTTTTCAAATCCACCCAGGACATCGTTCCCAATCACTTTATCACCGATGATGTGGCCCAATATCCCAAAGAACTCCATCCCTTCAAAGCAGACCTCGAAGGGCGCAGCATGCTGGTTCGCAAGACCCGCGTGATCCCCTTTGAGTGCATCGTGCGTGGCTACATCAGCGGTAGTGCCTGGAGTGAATACAAGAAGACCGGAACTGTGGGCTCGATGATGATCGCAGAAGAATTGCAGGAAAGCCAGAAATTCCCCAATCCGCTCTTCACTCCCTCCACCAAAGCTTCCGAAGGTCACGATATCAATATCTCCTACCGGGAAATGATGATGCACATGGATGAGTGGATTGCCCGCTTCTTGAAAGATAAATCACTCGCCTTATACAACTTCGCCCACGAACTGATGAAGAAACATGGCATTATCATTGCCGATACAAAATTTGAATTTGGTGCCATTGGCAACGAGATCATCCTCATCGATGAATGCCTTACCCCTGATTCATCCCGGTTTTGGGATATCGAGAGCTATGAGATCGGCACCAGCCCCAAAAGCTATGACAAACAGTATATTCGGGATTACCTGAACACCACTGGCTGGGACAAACAGCCTCCAGCCCCCGCCCTTCCCGCGGATGTGATCAGCAAAACCCGGGATAAATACCTGAAAATATACGAGACAATCACAGGAAACAAACTTGCATGATAAAAGTTATTTGTATCGTTGACGACGAAGACGAACTGGTCAAGAACCTCAAGGTTGAGCTGCATGAATTGCGCCCCAATTGGGACATCCAAACCTTTGGCGATGGCCTGAAAGCTCTGCAATTCATCATGAATGGCAGGGTTGATCTGGTGCTCACCGATATCGCCATGCCGGATATGGATGGCTATGAGCTCTTCTGGCGGGTCAAGGATTACGATGAGAACATCCCCGTGATCATGATGACCGGCTTTGGCTACGATCCCAATCACGTCCTGGTTCGCGCCAAAGTGGATGGCCTCAAGGATGTGCTCTTCAAACCCTTCGAAACAGACAAGCTTGTGGAGCTAATCGATAGCAAACTTAAAGGTTAAGGTGGATACCTCCCACTTCGTTCAAAATCATCTGCTGGCTCGCTCCTGGCTCAGTAACCTGCTAAATCCTCTGGGCTATCTCTATGGCCAAGCCATGCTGCTGCGCAGGAAATACCTCTATCCCCATCCTTATCACTCCAGAATTCCGGTCATCAGTATCGGCAATCTCTGCGCCGGAGGTTCTGGCAAAACTCCTGTCAGCATTGCCCTCTGCCGGGCTCTTGAGGCCAGAGGGCTGAAGGTTGCGGTCTCGCATCGGGGATACAAGGGTGATACTGAGCACGGTCTCGGGTTGGTCTCGGATCGGGCTCAAGTCCTGATGAACGCCCAAAAAGCTGGCGATGAAGCCTTCATGATCGCCTCTTCTCTGCCTGGCATCCCCGTAGTGGCAGGAAAGAAACGGGTAAAGGCTCTGCGCTTGCTGGAAAACACATTTCCTGATCTGGACTGCATCATCATGGACGACACCTTTCAACATCTGAAAGTAAGCCGAAATATTGATATTGTGGTGTTTGATACTGCCATCGGTTTTGCCAATGGCCGCTGCCTGCCGGCGGGATATCTGCGTGAACCTGCCCGAGTGTTGCATGAAGATGTAATCGCTGTGTTTCATCAAAAACCGGGTGGTCCCCCTGCTGACCGGAATCTGAGGCAAACTCTGCTGCGCTACTCCCCCCACTTTTTCAATGTAGTTAGCAGTGCAGATCGCTTGCTGGATGGGGCAGGAAATGTGGTGCGTACAGAGGCTTTGGCTGGCAAACGCGTGGCACTGGTCTCAGGAATCGCTGCGCCGGAATCCTTCGCTGCGGCTGTATCCGGCCTGGGTATCCGCTTCCAGCAGCACTATAAGTATCCTGATCACTACCACTTTCAGGATTCCAAAGAGATTTCCTCGCTATTGACTTGGGACTTTCTGATCTGTACAGCCAAGGACTATGCCAAGCTGGCAGTGTATAAGGAATTGTCCGACAAACTCTTGATCCTGACTCTGGATACCCGTTTATCTAAAGAATTTATCGATTTTCTACTGCACAGGATCAATTCTGCCAGATCCTGATTCCCTCTTGTTATCATTACGCTATCATTACGCAGTCATTACGGATGAAATGCGTAATCATAGCGTGAATATATCGTAGTATGAATCGGAGAAATGCAAGCACGCAGATTCCGCTGATAGCGCAGATTTTTATGGAACGCAGATAAAACTGATGGGACGGATTGACGCTGATGATGATTTAGCCCTGGAGGGGCGACACTCCATAGCTTGGTGGCGTAAGCCCCAAGATACACAGAAGGTGACAAAAGAAAGCCCTGGAGGGGCGACACTCCATAGCTTGGTGGCGTAAGCCCCAAGATACACAAAAGGTAACAAGAGAAAGCCCTGGAGGGGCGACACTCCATAGCTTGGTGGCGTAAGCCCCAAGGCAATTTGTCAGTTATCTATTCAGCAGATTCCACTGTGCGGCGATGGTGATGGCTGCGGTCTCAGCCCGAAGCACAAGATTACTGATCGAGATTTCAGGAACTCCCTGGCTTTCGAAGAGCCTAAGCTCTTCTTCTGCCCATCCCCCTTCGGGACCAATAAAAAAACAGGGATGGGGCTCGGAGCCAGAGATCCCCTCAGGCAGCCACTTTCCCGGCTGGCGCTCCGAACACACTATAGGCGTAAAACCTTGCTGAAGAAAACTTTGCAAGGCAGTCTCCAATGGAGCACTTTGCTCCACAACGGGCAACCAGGGATTGTCACACTGCTTGATGGCGGCAAGGGCTACTTTGGCAAAGCGGGTAACCGTGTTTTTACCAGGATTACGCACTGAATAGCGTGTATCCAGGGGGAAAAAGCGCTGTGCCCCCAGCTCGGTGCATTTCTCTACCAGCAGTTCGTCATGATGGTTTTTCAGCAGAGCAAAAGCAATCGCAAAAGCAGGGCTTGGGGCTGGATGAAAAGTGTATTCCTGTATCGCTACTACGGCTTTGTGCTTGTCCAGACTGCTGATCTGCCCCCTGGCCAGGTGCCCCTTCCCGCTGTTCAGCAGGATTACGTCTCCGATCGCAGCCCGTTTTACCCGGCTCAGATGATGGAATTCTTCGCCTTCGATTACTGCTGTGTGGGTGTTTTCAGTTAGTAGTGGCAGATAAAATGAAGGCATTTAGCTGAAATAATCCCTCAGCTTGCTGAAAAAGCTCCGTCCCGGCTTCATTTCGCGCTTGGCATCATGCTCCTTGAGGCGTTGATAGAGCTCTGTTTCTTCTTTGGAAAGTTTGGTCGGAGTCACGACCACCACGCGTACGATCTGATCTCCCTTGCTGTAGGTATTCAAGCCCTGAATGCCCTGTCCCTTGAGCCGGAAGAGCCTGCCGCTTTGAGTTCCGGCGGGTATCTTCATTTTTACCTGGCCGGTTAAGGTAGGCACCAGCACTTCATCACCCAGTACGGCTTGCGAGATATAGACGGGAAACTCCAGGATAATGTTGTTGCCATCGCGTTCAAAGAGTTCATCCTGCTTTTCGTGGATCAGCACCAGTATATCGCCTCTGGCACCACTGCGGGGGCCTACGTTGCCCTGGCCTCGGAGGCGGATGTATTGTCCTTCTTCCACTCCGGAAGGGATTTTCACGCTGATTTCCTTGACCTTGCCCATGCGGCCTTCGCCGTAGCATTTGGGGCATTTGTTTTTGATGATCTTGCCTTCCCCGCGGCAGGAAGGGCATTCGGAAACAGTCTGCATCTGCCCAAAGAGGGATTGACGGATTTGCCTTACCTGTCCGGTACCACGGCATTGGCTGCAGGTTTCGGTGCTGCCGTCAGCGCTGCCGCTACCATCGCATTTGTCACAAGCTTCCTTGGTGCCGATCTTGATCTTCTTCTCTGTACCTGTGGCGATTTCCTGGAGCGTGAGCGAAAGCTCGATCTGCAGGTCTTCCCCACGGTTTGAACTGCGCTGGCTGCGTCCGCCAAAGCCGCCTCCGAAAAGACCCTCAAAGATGGAAGAAAAGCCATCGCCAAAGATGTCGTTGAGATCGGAGCGGTGGGTGAAATTCTCCCAGGAGAATCCTCCAGAGCCAAATTGATTCTCGATTCCGGCGTGGCCATATTGGTCATAAAGCTGGCGTTTATCGTTATCACTCAGCACTTCATAGGCTTCACTGGCTTCTTTGAATTTGGTTTCTGCTTCTTTGTTGTCGGGGTTTTTGTCAGGATGAAATTGCATTGCCAGCTTGCGGTAGGCTTTCTTGATAGTAGCTGCGTCTGAGTTCTTATCAACGCCCAGTACATCGTAATAATCTCTTTTGGCCATCTTTAGTCTTTCTCTCCAGGTTCTTTGTGACAGTATCTCCGATGGGTGTGATCAGAGCGAATTGCCGTTCAGGGGTGCAGGATTCTGCACCCCTTGATTCGGGCAAGGTTTATTTATCGTCCACTACCTCAAAATCGGCATCGATGGGGCCGTCTTGCTGAGGCTGTTCTTGTTGTTTGAAATCGTCGGGATTGAAGCCCTGAGCATTGGGGTCAAAACCTGCTCCTCCACCGGCGCCTTGCTGCTGTTGCATCTGAGCATAGATGATTTCGCCCAGCTTCTGTGCTTTCTTGGCGAGGTTTTCTTTGATGCTGTTGAGCTGCTCGGTTTCGGTAGCATTGGCAAGCTGATCTTTGGCTGTCTTGATCTCTGCTTCCAGTTCGCTCTTCTCGGTCTCGGAAAGCTTGTCGCCATATTCGCCCAGGCTCTTTTCAGTGCTGAAGATCAAGGTATCCAGCTCGTTTTTGGCAGTTACGAATTCCTGACGCTTCTTATCTTCTTCGGCGTGCAGTTCAGCATCTTTGATCATGCGGTCGATATCTTCCTTATTGATGCTGCCAGCACGGTCGATCTTGATCGATTGCTCCTTGCCAGTGCCTTTATCCTTGGCGGATACGTGCAGGATGCCATTGGCATCGATATCGAAGGTAACTTCGATCTGCGGAATCCCCCGCGGTGCGGAAGGAATGCCTACGAGATCAAAGCGACCCAGGCTTTTGTTGTCATCTGCCATGGGGCGTTCACCCTGTAGCACATGGATGGTAACCGCAGTCTGATTGTCCTGCGCAGTAGAAAAAACCTGGCTCTTGTTGGTAGGGATCGTGGTGTTTCTGGGGATCAAAGTGGTCATCACTGAACCCAGAGTCTCGATGCCCAAAGAAAGCGGAGTCACGTCCAACAGCAAGATGTCCGATACTTTCTCGTCCTTGGATAGAATCGCTCCCTGGATCCCAGCTCCAATAGCCACTACTTCGTCCGGATTGAGGCTGCGATTTGGCTTTTTGCCAAAGAATCTTTCCACCGCTTCGCCCACAGCCGGGATCCGGGTACTTCCACCCACCATCAATACTTCCTGAATTTCGGAAGCGGTGAGCTTGGCATCCGCCAGCGCCTTTTGACAAGGGCCCAGTGTGCGTTCTACCAGATCCTGGGTTAGACGGTTGAATTCGGCCAGACTGAGGTCAAGATTCAGATGCTTGGGGCCAGTGGCATCAGCCGTGATAAAGGGCAGGTTGATATTTGTGGATTGGGTGCCGGAAAGCTCGATCTTGGCTTTTTCGGCTGCTTCACGCAAGCGCTGCATGGCCATAGGATCTTTGGAGAGGTCGATGCCTTCCTGTTTCTTGAATTGCTCCAGGATCCAATCGATCACACGTTTATCAAAGTCGTCCCCACCCAGATGCGTATCACCATTGGTGGAAAGCACTTCCACCACGCCGTGAGAGATATCCAGAATCGAGATATCAAAGGTTCCGCCACCCAGATCATAGACGGCTACTTTCTGTTCTTTCTTGTTTTCCATGCCATAAGCCAGCGCTGCGGCCGTGGGTTCGTTGATGATGCGGCGTACTTCCAGACCGGCGATCCTGCCGGCGTCTTTGGTAGCCTGACGCTGGTCGTCGTTGAAATAGGCCGGTACGGTGATCACTGCTTCGGTTACAGGTTGTCCCAGATACGCTTCGGCAGTTTCTTTCATCTTGGTGAGCACCATGGCCGAAATCTCTTGCGGGGTGAAATCCTTGTTGTCGCTATCGATATGCACGGATGCCTGACCCTTGAGGCCAGAGATCACTTTGAAGGGTACTTGCTTGATTTCTTCGCCCACTTCGCCATAGCTACGGCCCATGAAGCGCTTGATCGAGAATACTGTATTCGTGGGATTGGTTACAGCCTGACGCTTTGCCAATTGGCCTACAAGGCGCTGTCCATCTTTGGCAAAACCCACCACCGAGGGAGTGGTTCTCCCACCTTCGGCATTGGTGATTACCACGGGTTTTCCACCCTCTACTACAGCCACACATGAGTTTGTGGTTCCGAGATCAATTCCAATTATCTTTCCCATTTATTCCTCCTGGGTATTCAATTTATTGCCATTTGCCACCGCCACCCGCACCGGACGTACCACCTTGCCATGCATGGTGTAGCCGTTTTGGATGATGGCAGCTACTGTGTTTTCATCATATTCGCTGGGGATATGCGCCAAAGCATCGTGAAACTCGGGATTGAAAGGTTCTCCCAGAGCTTCGATCTTCTGCACCCCTTCCTTTTCCAAAGCACTTACCAATTGCTTCTCGATCAGCACTATCCCTTTGCCAAAGGGGGATTCAAGATCCTCCGGACTGGCCTGCTGGAGTGCACGTTCAAAATTGTCCACCACATCACAAATGTGCAGGGCCAATTGCTGGGTCGCATGCCTGATCCAATCCGCCTTTTCGGCAATGCTGCGTTTGCGGAAATTCTCAAATTCCGCCATGCTGCGCAGATATTTGTCCTTCCACTGCGCCAGTTCCGCTTCCAAATCAGGAGTGCTGTCCTGCTGAGCGGCTTCGGTAGTTTCAATCTTGATTTCAGTTTCCACCTGGTCTTGCTGTTCCTTTTTCCTGGTCATTATTATCAAATCTCCTATTGAGGTACGATCATGCCCTTGCGGGTGGTCTGGGTGATGGTATTGGTCACATCCCGGATCAGGGGGATCAGCTTGCGGTATTCAGCTCGCAAGGGACAGATCACGCCCAGGTAGCCGGGGATGCCAAAGACCTCGTAACGGCCATAGATGAGGGCAAAATCAGCCCATTTGCTTTCACCGAAATCCTCTCCCATGAGCACTTTTACTCCATCGGCTTCGTGATGACGCATGGCATTGAGCAAAAAGTCCTGCCGCTGGATCAGATTCATAAAGCTGAGGATAGCCTCCCGCGTATCAAACTCCGGCTGCTCCAAAAACTTGATGCTGCCATCGTAGTGAATGAAGAAGTCGCTGATCTCGATAAAGGCTTTGTGCAGCTCCGTGAGAAACTGGCTGATAATGTCGTTGTCCTCTTTGCGGCGCTCTTTCATCTCCACCAGCACGCGATTGGCGATATCATAGATCCTGAGACCCACGAGTTCATCATTCAGATAGCGCACCAGCTTGCGCAATTGTGCTTCGGTAAGTTCATTATTGCATTTCAGGATCACGGTCTTGTCCAGGCCGCTATCCAGACTCATCACAAAGATGAACTTGCGATCCCCGATAGCAAAGACATCCAGCTTCGCCAGATATCCGCTGGAAACCTCAGGCTCTGCCACAAAGGAAAGCTGATCAGTCTCATGCGCCAGCATCTGCATAATGAAATGCAAAGCCCGGGGCGTATCCTTGTAATTCTGGATCAAAAGCTCCCGCAAAGTGTCCATGCGTTCATATCGCACCGTACTATGCTCAGGATGAATATGTTCCAGATACTGGCGGTAACCGCTGATCGTGGGCACCCTTCCTGCCGAAGTATGTGGCTGGGAGATCAGGTTTTGCTCTTCCAGCTTCAGCAAATCCAGACGCAAAGTGGCCGAGGAAACATCCTGCAGATATTTCTCATTGAGCATCCGTGAAGATACCGGCTCGCAACTGGCGATGTATTCATCCACCAGCGCACTGAGCGTATGGGAGAGTCTGCGGAGATTTTTCTTCATTCTGACCACCTTTCTGATTTTCTTAGCAGTCTCGTGCCCGATCTGCTAATCTAAGGACAATCTAATCAATACCACAAAATTGTCAATCAAAAAGTGAGAGTGCTAAAAACGGCATAGCGATCACGACGAAAACAGCATAGAGTATCATCAAGACTTTATCCAAACTGATACTGCGATCAATCCAGCAACCCAGGATCTTCATCATTCTGAGACAATAGCCCTAAGACATGCTGTGGCTATTCCTTTTTTTCTGGATTGTGGTTCAATAATTGCTTAATCTATTATCTAACATACAATATTCCGAAAACCAGCTATACAAGGTTCTCATGCACACTTGAATGCAGAGATTAGTCCGGAACAAACAAGTATCCTTTTGGGAGGAACAATGAAAAGAGCAAGTTCAGGCCATGGCTATCGGTCGTTGATTTTGATATTATTGTTTATCTCAGGTGTAGCTATCGGGCTTAGTGCTCAGGAAACACCTTACGTTGTTTATGGGCCTTTGGCTCAATACTGGGGCAACGACAATTCTGATCACTATGATTTTGCGGATGTTCTAACTGCCGGAGATATATGCTATTTCCTAAGACGTGACACTCACGTAGGCCTCGTAATATCAAGCACATCCTATAGTGTTGGACACCTGATGCCGGGACCAACTCCCAACTATGTACCTGGCGCTAATACTCCTGATAGAGTGTTTTTCACCAGACTGAGTGATTCTGCTGTATTGGGCGAAACACAGTACAATGGCTTCAAATGGACAACATTCAATGCCGAAACCGGACAAACCACATATCCTTTGACCACTTTCCAGCAGTTTAGTTACAATCCTATAGCGAACGTACTGGCCACTGCAATGGATAGCAGTCATGTTCTGGTGGTGTTTCACAATAGTTCCTCGGTCGCATATGCTACTTGCATGGACCTGGACTACAACGAGCTCTGGGGATTTTCGCTGGCAGACATAGATATGCTCAGCAGCATAAGTTGTGATCAGGTGTTTGCCCTGGATTCTCAAAGATTCATCCTCGTTTCAAGCGCCAACCAGGCAACCCAGCTTTTCATTCTAAACAGCTCCGGAGTGGTGGAAAACCACACTAATGTAACCGGCTACAGTCGCCTGTTTCAAACGAATATCCCCGGTACATTGCTCATGATGACGAAGCAATCGGACACAGGCACTGTTATGCTCTCAAAGCTGGAAGGCAGCAGCATCATTCCCCTGATGACTCTCAATAATGTCCAATATGGTAATTTTACGGCAGATGCCGATGCCAATTCAATCGTCGTCTTGAATAAAAACAGCAATGAGACCATCGAGCTCAAGAAGTATGACTGGGAAGGAAACCTGATCTGGTCCAGGCCAGTGCCATGGCGGTGGATAAATACCACTGCCGACAATCTGGCGATCAATAATAGCGGCAGCATCTTTTTCTCTATGCGGGATATAGCTCAGGAGCGCTCCGTTCTGGTAAAAGTATTAGCTGATGGGTCAAATTCCTACACCGCAAACGCTGATCCCACCGCAGTCCAGATCGTACCCTCCGTAACGGTATATCCGAACCCCTTCCGTGATCAGCTAAACATCAGTTCCAAAGGCCAGAAGAATCTGGAAATCTACAATCTGAAAGGCCAATTGATCCGTAGCTGGAGGAAACAGGATAGTGCTATTTGGGACGGCCGTGACACAGCAGGAAAAGCTTGTCCCGCCGGAATATATATACTCAAGGGAGATTCGCAGAGCCGCAAGATCATAAAGCTGAACTAAACGTAATCCTGACTAATCAGAATATCAATATCTGGACACTAACGTCAATGACCTTGTATGTTTTAGCAGTGTAAATGAACATGCTATTAACTGCCACCTTATCTGATTCCAATCTATCAACCCATATCAGGATCATATCAAACTGACTTAATTACCAGAGTTTTACCTTGTCTTCACCTCGAGATCACCTCGAGTACTCGAGATGATCTCGAGGTGATCCTGAGGTAAGCACCAGTTAAACAATCAGGTAGGCCATGAGCGCAAGGTGGGTGATCTGACAGAAAGCAGATGTGGGAGTTTAGTTCACCACAGAGACACATACATCAAGGAAGTTGCACTACAAACGAAGAAACTGAATCACAAACGACTTATTTACGAGACCCGAATGGGATCGAATGATATTTGCTCGGCCTCCGGCCTCGTCGACACGGAACTTGTGGATCGCAAACGTCCCCGTTTGCGGAGCACGGAACGTGCTCGATAAGGCTCGGCCTCCGGCCTCGTCGACACGGGGACGTGTCGAATCCAGTGAAATTGAACACTACTGGAGTCCCCAAAACTGAGCAAAGCTAGAGTTTGGGCCAGGAAGACATATCGATCCCTTCAAGGGAAATGGATCAAATAAAACCACTAATCTTACGCAGTTTTATCATAAGGAGATTAGAAATGTAAAAGAACTCTTGACACCTGGCAGGCTACATAATCCTGCTGAATTCATATTTTAAAAGGATCAAGGATTGGACTCATGGAAGACAACAAGATTATATACACGATGAGCGGTGTAGGGAAGGTGGTAGATGGCAACCGGCAGATACTGAAGGACATCTATCTGGGCTACTATTATGGCGCCAAGATTGGCGTGGTGGGCCTGAATGGCTCCGGCAAAAGCACCCTGCTGAAGATCATGGCAGGCCTGGACAATGACTTTCTGGGCAGTGTAGCAATGAACAAGGGCTACACCATTGGCTATCTGGAGCAAGACCCGCTGGTGAATGACGACAAAACCGTGCTGGAAGTGGTTCAGGAAGGCGTTTCAGAGGCCATGGAACTCCTGGCCAGATATGAAGAGATAAATATGAAATTCATGGAGCCCATGGATGATGATGCCATGAACAAACTACTGGAGGAGCAGGGCAAGATTCAGGACAAGCTGGATGCCTGCAATGCCTGGGATCTGGATAGCCGTTTGGAGCTTGCAATGGATGCTCTGCGCTGCCCTCCCGGACATTTGAAGGTCGGCGTTATCTCTGGAGGTGAACGCCGCCGGGTGGCCTTGTGCAGGCTGCTGTTACAGGAGCCGGATATACTCCTGTTGGACGAGCCCACCAACCATCTGGATGCCGAGCTGATCCTGTGGCTGGAGCATCACCTGCATCAATACAAAGGCACCGTGATCGCCGTAACGCACGACAGGTATTTCCTGGATAACGTGGCGGGCTGGATTCTGGAACTGGATCGAGGCGAGGGCATTCCCTACAAGGGCAACTACAGTGCGTGGCTGGAACAAAAGCAGAATGCGCTGGCCAACGAAGCAAAAACCGAAAGCAAACGTCAGAAAGCCCTGGCAGAAGAACTGGAATGGATACGCAGCAGCCCCAAGGCACGTCAGGCCAAAAGCAAAGCCAGAATTGCGAACTATGACAAGATGGCTTCGGAAGAATATGTAAAAGCCAATCCTACCGACCAGATCATCATTCCCAAAGGCCCGCGTTTGGGCAATAAAGTGATCAAAGCTATAGGCGTCTCCAAAGGTTATGACGATAAACTGCTTTACGAAGATCTGAATTTTGACCTGCCTGCAGGCGGCATCATTGGAGTAATCGGCGCCAATGGTGCGGGTAAAACCACGCTCTTCAACATGATTACCGGTAAGCTGAGTCCTGATCAAGGTGAGTTTCAGCTTGGCGAAACGGTTAAGCTCTCTTATGTAGATCAAGCCCGCGTGATGGAACAAAGCAAAACATTGCTGGAACTGATTGGCGAGGGCCGGGACATCATGAAAGTGGGAGATCGGGAAATGAACGTGCGTGAGTATATCAGCAAGTTCAATTTCTCATCCAAGGAACATATGAAACCCATCAACATCCTGAGCGGTGGCGAAAAGAACCGCGCCTATCTTGCCCTGACCCTTCAGGTGGGTGGCAATGTCCTGCTGCTGGACGAGCCTACCAACGATCTGGATGTATATACCATCCACGCCCTGGAAGAAGCACTCCTGGATTTTGCCGGTTGCGCAGTAGTGATCAGCCACGACCGCTTCTTTCTGGACAGAGTATGCACCCACATTCTGGCCTTCGAGGGAGATAGCAAAGCCGTATGGTTTGAAGGAAACTTCAGCGATTACGAGGAGAATAAACTCAAGCGCCTGGGCGTGAGCGAACTTATCCCCAAGCGGATAACCTACAGAAAGATAAGCAGGGTGTAAGATCCAGCCAGCTACGCTGCTTTTTTGATACTCCAAGGCTTGCTAATAGGATTTGTGCCTATAACTCTTTGGTACTCATTCTGAACGGTATCCCAAGCCAATTGCTGCAGCAAGAGGGCAGTGGAGCCATCGATCTGAGCAGGATAGTAGCTATTGCCCACCGGATTTTGCTTCCAGATCCTGGCCATCATCAGACAAGCGACAAGATAGGTGCCGTAGATGCTGGGATGATAGTTGTCAGCATCATACAAATTGGGAATTCCATGCACGGAATCAGCATTTTTCCAGGCCACACCCGCTGGAACGACGATGCCATCCACGTAAGCTCCAATGTAGCGATAAGCATCACGGATGGGCTCATACATCTCAGGATTGTTGCGCCAGGCCCAAGTCATGTAAAACCCGGTTAAGGCTCCCGATTGACGGATCATGGTATTCAACCCGGTAGCATAATTATAAAACAGGTCTGGGAACAGCATGGGACGGCTGCTCTGCTCCTGCAGCACTACCAGATCCCAATCCCCGTTTGTGATCGCCTCTATTGTTTGCAGATCGCTACAATGATTTTCCAGGGTATAGCCGCCGGCAGTACGTGCTTCGATCACTGTATTCCATTCCGGATGTGCGGCATCGAGCAGAGCCTGAAGATGGGTGTTCACTCCGCCATTGAAATAGGTATGGCTATTACCCACCAGGAGCACTCTGCGGCTATGTTCGTAAGGCAGAGTCCAATCCACCACAATCTCAAGACCACCTGGTACAAACTGCAACGTGATCTGCACTGAATTGGTCTGCGCTGGAGAGACCATCCCGGTACCCTGACCTGTGGCTATCAAGACATTGGCTTCATAGACCTGGACATCGACGGCATACAGCCCGGGCTCAAGCTCTGTGAAAGTTCCGCTGGCCATATTCCCGGCAATATTGAGATCCAAAGACTGTGTGAAACTGCCTTTGGTGATGGTGACAGCCACACGATCGACATCAATATTGAGCTGTGCCGCAGGGCTGAGATCCATCCGAACCGGCAAATCACCAGTCTCCTGAACCTGGCTGGTACGCTTTCCACAAGCTCCGATAAGTAATCCGAAAACTATGACAATCAAAAGTATCTTTCTCATGTTTACTCCTTCAGTCTGGCAGTAAGATGATAAGTCACGATAACAATGCCTGCTTCTGCTGTCAATAAGTTGTTTGTCTGGATTTTTACTTAAACCCCATTGCCACCCAAAGCAATACCTCCGATGGGTCAGGTAGATTCCCCACTGCTTTGCCGCAGGTTGTTTACCTGTTGCATGAAGGATTTTACTCTGGAAGTGGATATAGGCCGGGACCAGATCCCATCTTCCTTGAAGTAGGAGCCTACGATGAAGGCATCGGCCAGGGACCAGAACTCTGCCAGATTATCCATGGTAATCCCGCTGCCCATCAGGAGGGGCAGGCCAGAGGCCTTGCGGACACAGATCAAATCTGCCGGGGAACAGGGCTCACCCGTGCTGCTTCCGGTGACGATCAGACCGTCGGAAAGGAAGAATTCTGCAGCTTTGGCGGTCTCTGCCAGGCTGACATCAGCAGTGAGGGCGTGCGAGGAGTGCTTCTTTTTGATATCAGTGAAGATTTCTATGCGCTCAGCGCCCAGATTATGACGATAGCGCAAGAGCTCTCCAGCATCGCTATCCATATAGCCCTCATCGGCCAGATGCCCAAACACAAAGCCTTCGGCGCGGATGTAATCCAGCTCCGCACAGTGGGCAATGGCAAGGGCAGCCTTGTTCGCTCCAGCCAGGATCTGCAAACCAATCGGCAGCTTTGTCTCAGATCTGAGCCGGGCTGCAATGATGGCGATCGCAGCCAGAGTCTCCTCGGGGGCTCTGCGGTTCAAATAGGGGATATCGTGCATGTTTTCCAGCATGATGGAATCCAGCCCAGCCTCCTGGTAGATAGCCAGATCACGCAGGGCAAGTTCGGTGATTTGGGCTACAGAGAGTTGCTGGCGCGGACTTCCCGGCAATGCTGCAATATGCACCATCCCGATGATTGGTTTGGGATTGGAAGACTCAAAGATGCTCATTGTATACTCCTGTCTTGTAGTTTGTTAATTGTGTTGAGCCCCTGGAAGTGTCTTCACACCATGGGCCAGACATACACATTGTGGACTGATCCTGTACCAGAGAGGTAATTCTCCGGGTTTCTGCTGATAATGATACCGCACAGTAAAGCAATTGGACTCAGGATAGGCACGCCGGAAAGTGCTGAAGTAGTTTTGGTTACTGCTGCCATACTTCACTTCAAAGGCAGTTATCCAGTCCTGAGACTTGAGCACAAAATCAATTTCATTGCCCTGTTTGGTCTTCCAATAATGGATCTTGCTAGTTAGCTCCTTGGCTTGCACCAAACTCAGGTAAAATCCATTTTCCACCAATTCACCCCTATCAGGCCTGGATTCCAGGGCTCTAAAATCATTTATCAACATGTTTCTCAGCCCGGTATCGGTCATGTAAACCTTGGGCATCTTACGCAGTTCCTTATCCAAATTCGAATAAAAGGGGGTGATCGTGCCGATGATGAAGGATTCTTCCAAAGCCATCAGGTATTTCTGGACGGATTCTCTGTGCAATCCTACATTGCGGCTCAGTTCACTGATGTTCATCTCCTTGGCAATGCTACTGGCCAAAACTCTCAGAAGTTTATTGAATTCCTGCAGCTTCTCGATCTGAAGGATGTGACGGATGTCCTTGATTAGATAGGAGGAGACAATTTCATTCAGGAGTTCTATCTTGAGCTGGGGTTTCTCAAGCAAGACCACCTCGGGAAATCCACCATAAACAATGTACTCCTCCATCAGAGCTTCCAGCTTGCCAGTCATGCTCAAAAGCGGGTTTCGGGCGGGATCAAGCTCTGTGCCAAGTTCCTGAGCGATCTTACCTTCATTTTTGAAGTTGCAGAATTCGCCAAATGTGAGCGGATGCAGGATTAAGACCTCTTTGCGTCCAGCCAGAGATTCACTGAACTGCTGCTTGATTAACAGTGATGAAGATCCCGTCATCACCAGCTTGAATTCGTCACTATGATGATCCACCAGAATCTTTACTGTCTTAGAAAAGTCATTCAAATACTGAATTTCATCGATGAAGATATAGGTTCTTTCTGTAGGATCCAGCCTGTCAAATCTCAGTCTGGTCAAAACCCTGTCCAGATCGGACGAAAAGAGGCTCAAACTGGCTGGTTCTTCCAAATCAAAATATAGAGAGCGACCAGTACCAAGATGCTCCATGAGCCTCTTCAGCAGGGTAGTTTTACCCACCTGCCGAGCTCCCAGGATAAACAGCGCCTTGGGATTATCCAGTCTGGGAATAAGCTTCCGCTCCAATTCACGCTCAATGTAGTTCATAAGCACCTCTCGTGTATTGTCTCCAGATTCTCAAGTTATGTGAGCTTGTCAAGACTTTTTTACGGTGCTAACCGACAAATAGTCCGTACTTTTTTACGGTAGCTACCGACAAATAGTCCGTACTTTTTTACGGTTTGACTTGTTTTCTACAAGCTTTAAGCATTGTAAGAGTTGGCATTAAGATACCATTCTGTCCATAAGATATATCACAACCACAGAACCGCTCTCGATGAAGCCATTCAATGCTGAATATGCATCAGAATCGTAGTGCCTGCCCTCCATACAGCAAAGCATTCCTCCGGTGCTTAATGCAATCCAGCAGTAAACAGACCCTATGCAGATTTGTGATTGACAGGTAGTAGTGCAAATCCTTACTGTGATTTACACTTTTACGGACGGAATTTATGAAGCTTATCTTGATATTGCATCGCTATTTACTTGTGTCGCTGCGCTTACTATTGTGCTGCACGGCATTAGTCTTTGGAGAGATCACCCTATCTGCTCAGGAACTGGATTGGGGACTGGGGATAGGCTTTTTTCATGGCACCATGCACAGCCCTGATCCAATACCCGATGATTATGGAGGCGAGAAGTTCTTCCGGGATTTTGGCACTCCGATGCCGGAGCTGGGAATCCCTCTCTCCCAAAAGCTGAAACTGAGCCTGCGCGCCTATTACCATCATCGTGAATACCAATATTATGATAGCAGCTACACCAGCGACAGAATGATGCAGCACATGGGGCAATACATAGATATCCCCCTGAGCCTGAATACCAGGATTCAGAATTGGGATCTATTCGGGGGCGCAAATCTGGGCATTCTGCTCTATGACTTTGTGTTTGACGACATTACCGATGATCCTGACCTGTACAAAGATGCCAGCAGCTTCGTTCCGGGACTCCACGCTGGTATCCGGATTCCCTGGCCGGAGAGCGATCACTTATCGGTTATGGCATTCTACACCAAAGACCTGTTGCCCTTTTCCGAAGTGAGCGGACGCCGGATGTATCAGGATCGCTATGTGGTGCAACTATTGTACCGCTTTCTCAATGAAAAGCAGACTGAGCCACTTACAACAGCTACTTCCATGGAGGAGCTGATCAGCGGTTTTCCACCGGGATTGAGGCTTGGTGTGGGTTTTGGAGTGAGCAAAGCCAGCCTGGACGCCAAACCCAATTACACTTTGGTGGAGGATATGGAGTATCGGGCAACGCACTATTACAGCAGCCTGAACCTGGGCTGGCAGGTCTTTCCGCAGTTAGAGGTCGCTACCCAAGCCCATCGGCATTGGCGCGAATACAAAGTATATGAACAACCCTATGGACAGATAGAATTTACTGCCCGAGCCCAGTATCAGGAGTTTCCCCTCTTGCTGACCAGCACTCTTGCCGATCTGGAAGTGTCAATAGGGCCAAACCTCAGCTTTTTACACAAAGAGAAATACAGAGCCAATTACGGCCAAATCCCGGATAGTGACCAAAAAGACGCTGCGCACTTTCTGCCGGGCCTATGCGTTGGAGTATCACATGCCCTGGGTGCCAGCGGACGCACTGCCTTAAACCTCTTCTACACAAAAGATGCCAGGCCTTTTTCCCGCTCCTACGGCTTTGACAAAACCCAGGAAAACCTGAGGCTGTATCTGTCTCATGATCTGCTGGATAGCGGTGGCAGCAAAGACCTTTATCCCGCGGATGCCTTGGGAACAGACGGAATGACAATGACCTACGAGCTTGGTTATACAAAAGCGCAGATTGCCGTAGTGGATTGCCATATGCCCTTTATCCGCTATGGGATGGTCAAACGAGGCAGCAGCGGCCTGGGTCAGGGATACCTTATGGGCTTGGGCTTTACAAAAGTACAAGACGATGCAGTAAGCTTATACATCAACAGATTAACCGCTCAAAAACGCTTGTCTTTCGGGATTAGCCGTCTGGAGCTGTATGCTGCGCCGGGCTTGGGTCTGGATACAGGATTTGTAATCCGCAAAAGCCATGGAATCATGGACGAAGGTCCCCGTTTGTTGGGATTTGGGAACCCAATGTTCGTTTGGGAAGCAGGATTGAAACTGCACTTGTATAAGGAATTATCGCTGGTGGGTTTTGGCGCAAAGCAGAATACAGCACTTTTCAAGACTCCTCTGCAATTGGGGTTTAGCCTGAACATGGAATACAAATAGCGATAGCAAGCGCTGTTTTGCTGCCAGGCTATTCAAGATTTTCGATTTCTAATGGGATTTACCGGACTCATCCGGCCAGGGTTTGGCAGACTCGATCCCATCTCCATCCTGATGTGCGCTTACCAACTGCTGTTCAGGCTCATGCCAATCCCGATAGTATCGATCTGTTTGCCACTATAGTAGTTCTGGCGGCGAAAGCGCATATCCATCGCAATTTCTCTGGAGAAATGCAAACGCAGTCCCGTTTCCATGGCATCAGTGAGATGCAGTCCCGAATCTTTGTTGTCTTCCTCGAAAATCAACAGGGGCAATACTCCCCAGATATTTTGGATATAGGGCTCAAATGCTCCTACTTTGATCCCCAGCTGAGGACCTGCCATCATGCGCAGAAACATCCCAAAGGTTTCTTCCGGCAGAATCGAGCCCATGGAAAGCTCAAATTCTCCTCCTATACCCACGGGACCGAATCTTTTCACCAGTTCATTCATTAAATCCCAGGTAAAGGTAAAGTCCTCTTTTTGGGTACTAAGGCTGATCCCAAAATTAGTACGTTTCTCCGTGGGAATCCTGTCAACGGCCTGCCAGATCGTGCGTGTATTGAGTCCACGTTCCAGAAGCCGAAGGTTTACACCCAGCATCACCCTTTCCTGATGCTTCCTGGTTCCCAGGGCATCTGAGAAGCTCTTCAGATCGCGGTTGTATGTAACATCAAAACTGACATTCGCTTCCGGATCCGCCGGATACTGAACCCCAGCATGAAAACCCGGCACCAGCGTAGCAAAATCCTCCACCATGGCATCGGAGTAGGACGGCAGGCCTCCAGTGTGACGGGAGGAAACTTTGGCTGCCAGAGTGGGGCCCGCAAATAGCTCCATCGAGGATAAGCGCACCGCGGGATGAACCATTATGTCTATGTATCCGGCGCGGCTCTGCAAATCTGAACTGGGTTCACCAAAATCACGGTGACCATAGATGAATTTACCACCCAGCTTGAGCTTGGGATTGATTCTTTGTTTGATACCAAACCCGATAAATGCACGCGCTGGAAGGTGATCCTGAGCTTCCTGAAACCCAGGCTGAATCTGCTCTGTGATGTTGTTCAAACGGATAAAACCTGAATCAATGGACAGCTCCAGTGCCGCCAATGGGATTGTGAATACCCCAATGATCAACAGCATCAACCAATATCTATGATGTGGTACTCTATTTAAAGTAAGCAACTGCCTTGCATTTCTCATCTTCCTCTCCTTCAGCGGGTTCTGTGTGTAACCCGCACATTAGTTGACGATAGAAAATATTTTACCTATCATAAATATAAGGAGTGCCCGCAGGCAGGCAAATGGAATGTGTGTTCCAGCAAGTAAAGTGAAATACACGAATGGGAGCAGAGTAAACCCTGGAGGGGTGACATCCAATAGCTTGGTGGCGTAAGCCCCAAGATTGACACAGATTGTGGTGATTGAGCCCTACAGGGGCGACACTATAACTGCATCAATCACAGATGCGAAAACCTCTGAACGGCGCTACAGCGAGAGCCGGTACGATTCGATCGCACGATGCTCTGCTGGACAACTCATTAAGCTTGAACATTTAGCTTGATCCACATTAAGCTTGATCATTAAGCTTGAACAGTCGTCTTGATCAGTCGTCTTGATCAGTCGTCTCTTGGCCATAACTCTGCCTCATTTCTTCCCCTTTATCTACCCTTAATCAAGTCTTAATCAAGCCTTAATAATTAAGACTTGATTAAGGCTTGATAAAGGGAGGATAAACGCCGGGGAATGGGGGTGAACCTATTAGCAATGTAAGACCGTTGAACAATACTCCCGCTGAAACTGTGAGAGTGAATTCAAGTCCAGTTTACGATATTTTTAGCTGAGAACCATCATTTATGTCCAAATTTGCCAATTATAGCCCTCAAAAAGCCTCTAAT